>SAMEA3663254__coassemble_3813_pt1 | contig 2993 bp, 2 predicted proteins | sample SAMEA3663254__metabat2_low_PE_011 | metagenome-assembled genome bin SAMEA3663254 (sample SAMEA3663254) | pig gut metagenome | biome: pig gut; feature: pig-associated habitat; material: faeces | place: China | collected 2013 | reverse complement strand
GTAGAACTCGCAGGAAGGCACCTGCTTGAGCGCTGCGGCATGGAAGACATAGTCCGCCCCGCGAAAAGCGTTGACGATCGAGCTGTAGTCCCGCACATCTCCTATGTAGAATCTGATTTTCCCCACATAGTCAGGATACTCCACCTGATATGTATGGCGCATATCGTCCTGCTTCTTTTCGTCGCGGGAGAGTATTCGTATCTCTCCGATGTCTGTTGTCAAAAAGCGGTTCAGGACGGCATTGCCGAAAGAGCCGGTTCCGCCGGTGATTAAAAGCGTTTTGTTGTTGAAGGATGACATTGGGTCTTACTCCTTTGATTTCAGTCCCTGTTTTTTCGGAAGCACACCGCGAAGCAGTACTGCGTCCAGCATCAGCTTTGTGTTTGCTCTTAGAGGTCGAATCACCGCAGGCAGCAAAACTGTTGTGGCTATCTGGGTGAGCAACGATGCCGCAGCAGCTCCGGAGGCTCCCCATGGTGGGATAAAAAGCAGATTCAGCACGACATTGATCGCCGCCGCGCCCATGTAGAGATACTTTAAATACTTCTGCCGGTTTTCACAGACCATCCACGCATTTCTGGCGACTCCAAGGTAGGAGAACGCCGTATACCATACAACTATTCGCAACGGCTGGACTGCCGGCAGATAAGAAGCTCCGTAAAGTATCTCGATAAACGGCCGGGCAAGCAGACAAATTGCAGCGGACATAAACAGCGAGGTATAGAATACGATCGCATATAGCTGTCGGTTCTTGCGCTCATAATATATACGGTTCGTGTTAAAGCTCTGTACGATCTCCGGATAGAGCGAGTCGATTATCGCCGAAAGAACAAACGCCCAGGAAACACTGATCGCAGATGCAAGAGAATAATAGCCGACCGAAGCCTCTCCCAGCATCTGCTTAAGCATTAATTTGTCGGTACACGCATAGATCGAGACCATCAGCCCCGAAATAATGAAGCTGGTGCTGCTGCTCAGAAGCTCCTTCGCTTTTGCCCAAGATGCTGTAAACCTCTGACCGCCGTTTTTGAAATACGCAGCCGCAAGTACGACCGCAAGAACAGTATAATCCAAAGCGCTGGCAAGTGCAAACCATTCTACACTTTTTCCGAGCACGAGCAGCACGATTTTATACACCGATACCGCAGCATAGGAAGCCAACGAAGCAAGCGCAGAATACTTTGACTGCAGTCTGGCTTGGAACCAGTAGTTCAGTGTGTCAAATATCTGGAAGATCAGCCCTACGCTGCAAAGGGCAACCACAACAACAGTCAGCGGCTCGTCCCGATCCACGATGCCCACAATGCCCACAATCATGAGTGCAGACAAAAGACTGGAGACCGCACGCAGCAGCAGCGTAGTTCCGATCGTCTTCCCCTCTTCATCAGGGTGATCCACAAAGTTCTTTACAATGATGGAGTTGATCCCAAGGGTACAAATCGACGCAAAAAAGGATATATAGGCAGCGGCATAGTTAATAAGTCCGTAGTTGCTTGGTCCCAGATAACGGGCGGTCAGGATACCGACCAAAAATGCCAGCAGCTTATTTACCAGGCGGCCTCCTATAATCCAGCCTGCATTTTTTACGACTTTATTCTTGGAAATGTTCCGCAGGCCCATCCTCTAACTCCTTTATCACCCTGGCCGGCACGCCGCCAAGCACCATGTTCTCAGGTACATCTGCCGTAACGCAGGCGCAGGCGGCAACTACAGCGCCGTCTCCAACCGAAATATTCTTCATCATTGTTGACCTTGCACCAATCCATACGCCGTTTCCCACAGTGATCGTGTAAGTCTCACCCTGGCCGGCTCTTCGTGCTGCGTCCCCGATTCGATGCTCTCCGGTAAGAAACATTACGTCCGGGGCAATATCGCAGTTATCGCCGATGATGACACTACCGTTTCCGTGGACAGTCAGATTTCTCCCGACCCAGCAATTTCTGCCGACAGAAATGTGTCCTGTATTCATAATCGGGCCGACGATCTTTGTATTTTCTCCGATCTCATAACCGATGGAACAGAGCAGCTTACGTTTTAAGGCAAAGAATTTCGTACCGGTCAGAAAATGATTGACCATATATTCCACAAGAACTCTTTTAATCGTTCTTAGCTTCATTCGATATACCAATCCTCTCGGATAATTTCCGCCCGGCTGCAGGGCCCGTCTTCAAAAAGCTCCGGCGAAGCGTCTCCATCTAAAATAGCCTGAGACAGCGCAATCAATCGTTTCGCCGCGATTTCCGCGTTCCATAAATCCGCAATGGTGCGATAGGCGGCTTCTCCAAGACGGCGCTGTTCCGCGGGGTGAGCCAGTAGCTCCTTCACCCTTTCAAACAGCTCATCCACGCTGCCGGAATGATAGACAAGGCCGTTTTCCCTGTCTTTGACCAGATAAAGCACGGAACCGATCGCATCACTGGCGACAACCGCGCAGCCGCTGTTCATGGCTTCATTCAAAACCGCGCCCCAGCCCTCTTGCCGGTCGCTGGTAAACAGGAATATCCCTGCCTTCTCCATGTAGTCTCGCACCTGTTCCGGCGGCATAGGGCCGGTGAGCTCCACGCAGTTCTGGAGACCTTCTGCCTGGATGGTCTGTCTCAGGCAATTTTCCAGTTCCCCGGTACCAATCATTTTCAGTGTGAAGGAAACCCCAGCCTCTTTCAAACGCCGGGCAACCGTCAGTGCATCGTCCGGGTGCTTCCAATCCAAAAAGCGCCCGCACCACAGGAGCGTGTTCCGGGCTTTATTGTCCAGAAGCCTTTCGAAATCTGAATACCGCCTTGTTTCCGGGAAGTAACCCCACTTGTAGCAACGGTTTTTGAATAATCCAAACTTTGCGTAATCCTCTGAAGTAAACGCGCTGGCGCAGAGCATGTAGATCGGCTTTCCCGGCGGATTGCGCCAATGCCACCGCAAAAATCTTGGAATAAATTTCGCGGGTTCAAGGCCGTTTTTTAATGGTCTTTCCGAGTACCGAAAGATCAGTTTGCCAG
>SAMEA3663254__coassemble_3567_pt1 | contig 3102 bp, 2 predicted proteins | sample SAMEA3663254__metabat2_low_PE_011 | metagenome-assembled genome bin SAMEA3663254 (sample SAMEA3663254) | pig gut metagenome | biome: pig gut; feature: pig-associated habitat; material: faeces | place: China | collected 2013 | reverse complement strand
TCCTGACGCTCAAGCGTCTGCTTCATCACTTCCTGATAGCGCCGCCTGTCCGCCTGCGCACGGAGTGAGTGTACCGCCGGACCCTTGCCTCGGTTGAGCATACGGTACTGTATGCACGCCTTATCCGCAGCCTTGCCCATCTCGCCGCCGAGAGCGTCAAGCTCACGCACGAGGTGTCCCTTGCCCGTACCGCCGATGGCGGGGTTGCACGGCATATTGCCGACGCTGTCAAGATTCACCGTAAAGCATATCGTTTTTAGTCCGAGTCTGGCGGCTGCAAGCGCCGCCTCGATGCCGGCGTGTCCGGCTCCGATGACGGCAACGTCGCATTCTCCGGCATTGTATTTTATCACTCTGTCTCACCTATACCCTTGTCGTACATCACGAGCAGACATCCGGAGCCGACTTTGATCTCCGCCGTGTCCGCTGCCATGGAATTGCTGACGCCTATGGGATAATCGGAGCTTATCTCCGCATCATGTATCTCGTATTTAAAGCCCTTAAGCGTTACGCCCTGCGCCTTGCCGTCTATGCAGAACACCGACACTCCGCCGCTGCCGGAGAGCGAAAGCGTTGTGTTTCTTATCGCCGTCCAAACGCAGTCGGAGCCGAATATCCAGCCCCTTGCGCCACGGTTTGCAAGGTACACGAGTATCTGCATATTGGCGATGCTGTGGTCGCTTCGTTTACCTCCGAGCGCACCGTATATGTAAAAATGCCGATAGCCCTTTTCAAGCCCCAAACGCACCGCATACATGGTGTCGGTGTCGTCCTTCTCGACGGGCAGGCGGAGGACGTTCGGATGCTCCGGCTCCTCCCCCAGCGAATCGAAATCGCCCAAAACGAGGTCGGGTATTATGCCGTATTTGCGGCAGTGATTAAGCCCCGCATCGGCGGCGATCACATAGTCGCTGTCGTCCGGCAGCTCGTTTAAGCCGAAAAAATCTCCGGCGCCGATTATGTAGCATTCGTGTCCGTTCTTCATAAGCGCCTCCAAAAATGATTTTTTTATATAATATCACACATTAAATCAAAATAAAAGCCATATTCATATTTGACTTATGGTCTTTCCCGTGATATTATGTTAACATCCGTAATTATGGAGGGATAAAGATGAGTGAAAATCCCACATTCTCCCCGGAACGTGCGCTCGGCGACGGGCTTTCGGCTTTAAAGCGAGGCGAGCTTATCGAGCTTGCGATAAAGCTTTGCGAGGCGATAGGTCCCGGAGACGCCGGAGCATTCAGAGGCGGCATCCGTCCGACCAACGTCTGCTTTGAGGACGGAGAGGTCATTCTCGGTCCCGCTGCCGCAATGGGCAGCACCGGCTGGACAAAGGACGAGCTTGAATATCTTGCGCCGGAGCTTTTCTGGAACGGCAAGGGTTCTCCCCGTTCGGACGTGTATGCGGTCGGTCTGATGCTCTATGCAGGCTGCAACGGCGGCAGACTGCCCTTCGTTCCGGCTGACCCCGACCCCAGTCCCGACGACAGAGCCAATGCGCTCAAGACCCGAATGAACGGTCAGAAGATCGAAGCGCCGTGGGGAGCCGGGAAGAAGCTTAAAGCGATAATCGAAAAGGCGACCGCATTTAAAGAGATGGAGCGCTATTTCGACGCACCGGAGCTTGGCGCTGCGCTGAGCGAATATCTTGAGGCGGTCCCGGTCGATGCCGGGCGCACCGCAAGCGAGGTTTTTGGGAAGGCAGTCGATGAGCTAAGCCCCGTAGAGCGGATCATGGTTGACATAATACATAGCTCGCTTATAGATGATGACATCGAGGAACCCGCCCCCGTCGAGGAAGAAGTTGTTCTCATCGAGGAGGCTGCTCCCGCCGAGGAAGCCGCCCCGGTTGAGGAAGTGCCTCCTGTCGAGGAACCTGCTCCCACCGAGGAACCTGCTCCTGTCGAAGAACCCGCTCCCGTCGAAGAACCTGCTCCCGTCGAAGAACCCGCTCCTGTTGAGGAGCCGGCGCCCACAGAGGAAGCTGCGCCCGAAAAGACGCCTGCTCCGAAAAAGGAACCTATCATTATTGAGGTCCCCGTTTTTGAAAAGCCCGTGCAGCAGGGCAAAAAGCAGCCCAAGCCGCAGGCGAAAAAGCCCGCTCGCAGCGATGCTTCCAAGCCCGCAGTTCAGTACGCCATGCCGAAGCAGGACGCTGCCAAGAAAAAGCCCGCACAGAAGAAAAAGGCAAAGAAAAAGCAGCAGGTCGGCGGTGCAAAATCGGTGCTTATCGTTTTGGCGGTGCTTGTCGTGATCGGCGGAGGTCTTTACCTCTTCCGTGATAAGCTTCCGTTTATATCCGGCTCCCCCGCCGCATCCGTTACGCCGACGCCCGATGCATCCGTGCAGCAGAGTACGCAGCCGAGCGAGAGCGTCACACCCACCGTGCAGCCCTCCTCCGAGCCCGTTGCGCACAGCTACGAGGTTATTGTCGGCGACTTAAGCTGGGACGAAGCGGAGCTTGCCTGTATCGAAAAGGGCGGTCACCTTGTGACCATCAACTCTCAGGACGAGTATGACACGGTGTGCGCAATGCTCCGTGACTACAACGTCAAGTACGTTTGGATAGGCTGCTACCGTGACCCGGCAGGGCTTATGACCTGGACAAGCGGTCAGGACGTTGACCTCTACTTCTGGCAGAGCGGCGAGCCTTCCATGACCGACAGCTACGACGGCGCCGAGGAAAACTACATCATGATGGTGCGCCAGCCGGACGATTCGTGGCTGTATAACGACAGCCGCATGAACCCCCTTGAAAAGTACAGAAAGTACTACACCGGCAAGATGGCTTACATCTGCGAATACGGTGACTGAAAGAGATAAAAAATACAGCAGACGGAATTTCCCGTCTGCTGTATTTTTGCTATGCCAAAGCATAGGAAAACAAGAAATGTGCCATTTCCTCGTCCCTACGAGACAAGCGGAAATGATGCACAAAAACTTCATGCACCGGCATTTGCGTATTTTCGTGGTGCGGCGCTCACGCATGAAGTTTTATGTCTTATATCCTGCTTACCGTCACGGTGCCGAAGTCATTCGTTCCCGTTATGAGGAACTTCGGCTCACCCATCGCAAGGTCCGCCGGGAGGTTTACCGTAC
>SAMEA3663254__coassemble_2511_pt1 | contig 3829 bp, 3 predicted proteins | sample SAMEA3663254__metabat2_low_PE_011 | metagenome-assembled genome bin SAMEA3663254 (sample SAMEA3663254) | pig gut metagenome | biome: pig gut; feature: pig-associated habitat; material: faeces | place: China | collected 2013 | reverse complement strand
GGAGAAAGAGAGGATAAACCATGAAATTCTGTCCCAACTGCGGAACGCAGACGGACGATTCCCATCCGTTCTGCTCAAAATGCGGTTACAAATTTGCACCAATGCAGCAAAACCCGAACGCCTTTGCGTATCAGACTCCCCCGGTACAGACGAATCCGCAAATGCCGATAAAAAAGAAAAAGAGCAAGGCACCGCTGATAATTGCGATCGTCGCAGTCGTCGTTCTTGCAGTGCTGGCAGCCCTGTTCTTTGTCACCAACGTGTTCGGTAATCATGTTGTGCAGCTCGCAAAATGTAAGCACATCCAACTCGGAGAAGTAACGAAAACTGTCGAAAGAGAATATGACAGCAACGGTGACATGATAAGTCAAATCATCTGTGATTACTACTTTGATACGGGAGATCTCGATTGCAAATTCGTTATAACATATGAATATGACGGCAAGCACAACTTGATCGGCTACACCGAAAAAGTTACATCATACGACGATTCGGGCAAAGCCGGAGAAACCGACGTACGAAAATACGACGTTGAGGGATATAAGGAAGACGGATTCTGGTACTACGATGTATATGACGAATACCACAACTTTGTGCATACGGATGTTTACGATAAGCACAGAAACCTAATCAGACAGCTCGACGAAGACGGATACATATCCTACGAAGCCGAATATGAATACGATTTCTACGGAAGAATATTATCGTTGGAAGAAACTTGGTACTCTGAAGACTCCGATTCAGAATCCAACACAATAGAATTTGAATATGACGGTGACAAAATGATCGGAACTGTTACATCGGATTCTGACGGAAATGCACTACCTGCTGAATACTTAGAATTCGTCTTTGACTGGAACTTCTACTACTTCTGGTAATATAGCAACAACGGGATTCTCCGAGGAGAATCCCGTTGTTGCTATATGCGCCTTACTTTGTCTGTTTATCCGCCGAGGGTGTCGCTGCCTTTGACGATTTTTTCGCACTTGCCGCCACGAGTCCCGACAGTGCAAGCAGCGCTATGACGTTGGGCAGCACCATAATGTTGTTGAACATATCGGTAAGCTCCCAAACGAGGTCGTTTTTAAACAGCGCACCCAGCACGACGAAGATGACCGCCAGCACGGAATATGCCGTGACCGCCTTCTTGCCGAACAGGTACTGCACGTTTATGCGTCCGAAGAAGTTCCAGCCCAAGATGGTCGAGAATGCGAAGAACAGCAGGCAGACCGCAACGAAGATGCTGCCGAGGTTCTTGCCGAACACGCTGCCGAAGGCAAGCTGTGTAAGGTTGTTGTTGCTTATGCCGAGTGCGGTAAGGTTCTCCGTATCCGTGACCTTTCCCGCAAGCGCACCGTCGCCGACGTACATGGTCGAGATGACGACGAGCGCCGTGATCGTAAGCACGATGAAGGTATCTATGAACACGCCCATCATTGCGACGACGCCCTGATCATGCGGCGTTTTCACGTTCGCCTGAGCGTGTGCGTGCGGGGTGGAACCCATGCCCGCTTCGTTGGAGAAGAGTCCCCTCTTTGCGCCCTGAGAAATTGCGGCATATATCGCAGCGCCGAGGCTTCCGCCGATTATTGCAGTCGGGTCAAACGCAGCTTTTACGATGAGCGCAAAGGTCGCAGGTATATACTCGATGCGGCAGGCGAGGATAACAAGGCTGCCGAGGATGTACAGCACCGCCATCACCGGGACGAGCTTTTCCGTCACGGCGGCAAGGCGCTTGGTCCCGCCGAGGAATATCACTGCGGCAAGAACTGCGATGACCAGTCCGACGATCCACGTCGGGATGTTGAAGGCCTCCTTGCAGGCTCCGGCTATGGAATTGGACTGCACCATGGTTCCCATGAAGCCGAGTGCCAGTATCAGCGCAACGGCAAAGAAACCGGCGAGGAAGGTCCCGAACTTGCCCTTAAACGCACGCTTTATGTAGTACACGGGTCCGCCGGAGATGCTGCCATCCGGGTTTTTGACTCTAGTCTCCTGCGCAAGCACCGCTTCTGCGTATATCGTCGCCATGCCGAAGAATGCGATTATCCACATCCAAAAGATCGCACCGGGTCCGCCGATGAGTATCGCACCGCAGGCGCCGACGATGTTGCCGGTGCCGACCTGTGCCGCAATTGCGGTCGTGAGCGCCTGGAACGAGCTCATGCCGCTGTCGTGCTTTTTGCCCTTGAGCGAGATGTTGCCGAACACGCTCCGCCACGCCTCGCCGAAGCAGCGCACCTGAACGAATTTCGTTCTGATCGAAAAATACAGACCGCAGCCCACCAGCAGTATGATGAGCATATAGTTTGACAGATAGTTGTTGACGAAGCTTGCCATCGTCATCAGTGCGTCCTGCACCTTCACCAATAAGCCTTCCATTTTGATTCCTCCAAAAAACAAAAATGCTGCTGATAATATCAGCAGCTCCGGAGTAAAAAGAAAACATATCGAATTTCATGCTTTCCTCTGTCCTTTTGCCTGAGAGATTCGGCTTTCGCCTTACACCTTCGGCACCCTTTCGGGATTCTCCAGAGCTTCCTCCGCCTCCAGTTTCTTTCGATCCTTGAGGCTTCATCGGAACAATTGAGCAAAGTTTACCACAGTAAATCGCCAGTGTCAACACTTTTTATTGTCAAATTTTTGGCAGCTCAAAGCGGCTGCTTTTTTATCTGCGCCCACTTGCGGGGGTACCTTTTCGCCGTGGGGAAAAGCTTCTTCACCAGCACGACGCCGTGACGGATGTCCGTACCCGGCACCGTATAGCGCTCGACACCGATAAGCTTGCCGCCGAGCTTTTTTATCGCTTCCTCGGAGGCTTTGACCTCCTCATCGCAGTCGGGACCCTTCATTGCGGCAAAGACTCCGCCCACCTTGACGAGCGGCAGACACAGCTCGCAAAGCTGCGGCAGGTACGACACCGCTCTTGAGACCGCAAGGTCAAATCCCTCACGAAACTCCGGCGGCGCTTCCTCCGCCCTTGCGTGGATGCACGAGACCCCCGAAAGCTCCAGAAGCTCGCAGGTCTCCGAAAGAAAAGCGATGCGTTTATTCAGCGAGTCGAGCAGCGTAAGCTCCATGTCGGGCTGTGCGATCTTCATCGCAAGTCCGGGAAAGCCCGCTCCCGTGCCGACGTCTATGACCTTCCTGCCCTCGGTTTTCACATACTTCAGCAGAGCGGCGCTGTCGAGGAAATGCAGCCGTGCGACCTCGGTCTCTCCCGTGATAGCCGTAAGGTTCATCACCTTATTCTTTTCCTCAAGGTATTCGCAATATTTTTCGTAGCGCTCAAACGCCCTTTCGTCGGGCGTAAGCCCAAGCTCCGCAAAGCCCTCGGCAAGAATCTCTTTCATGGCGGCTCCTTAAAAAGTAAAATGAGCTGTAACATACAGCTCATTTTACCATAAAGCTCAGATTAAATCAATCATCTGTAAAAAGCGTGATCCTCTATCGTGACCACATGGCTCGACTCGTTGCAGAGCCAATTTGTTCCGCAGCTCGTGAGCTGGAAGAACAAGGCGTCGTCCACCGTGTTGTAGCCCTCAAGACAAAGCTTCGCCGCAGCGACGCTTATGTCGTAGGGCTTACCGTAAATTGCCCCGGTGTCCACCACCATAAACTGCCCCGGCTCAAACACGACTTTCTTAACACTGTCTTTGAATCGGGAATTTTCCACTCGGTTAAGTACAACGTTGCCGACGCCGATCTGTCCGTCAAGAGGCTGGTTGCCCGCCTCCCACGTGATGACTCTGCTCAGCCAGTACAGATCGTCGACGTCATAGTATTCGTCGCCGCTCATAAGTATCTCTTCGTTTGCCGTGTCGAAATT
>SAMEA3663254__coassemble_1669_pt1 | contig 4791 bp, 4 predicted proteins | sample SAMEA3663254__metabat2_low_PE_011 | metagenome-assembled genome bin SAMEA3663254 (sample SAMEA3663254) | pig gut metagenome | biome: pig gut; feature: pig-associated habitat; material: faeces | place: China | collected 2013 | reverse complement strand
TTATGTAAAATTATGCAGACAGGGGACGCCCTTTTAAGAGCATCCCCCGTGCATAGACGAGCTGTTTAAGTATTCAAACGCCGTCGAATGGATCGACGTGTGCAAGCTGCCCGAAGCAGCGGAATAAAAAATAAGCGGAAAGCTAATGCTTTCCGCTTATTTTTTATTCGTTACCAGAAGTAGTAGAAGTGCCACTCGTAGACGAATTCATTGTCTTTATAAATGCTTGAGTATTCATCCCAGTCGTCTGCGTCTGAAAATGTGCCGATCATTTCACCACCGTCATATTCAAACTCTTCTTCAGTCCATTCAGTACATATATTATCTTCATATAATTTCACTTTCTGGCTTATCAGCCTGCCGAATATGTCGTATTTGTTTTCTGCTTTGTATGTAATGTTGCCATCCTTATCAAGCTCCTGAACAAGTTCTCCGTGCTTGTCGTATACTTCGGTCGAAAGTAAGTGTCCGTATTCATCGTATTCTTCATAATACCAAAGACCGTCTTCCTTGTATGCTTCAATATTGCGTTCATACTCGTACGTAGCTGCAACATCGCCGTATTGGTCATAAGCTACAGCCTTATAGGTGCACCCGGTCCGGTTGTGCTTTCCGTCATACTCATAGGTGCAAACAGCTTTAAGCCAGACATCTCCATATTCATCATAGAAATATGTGACTTCCTCTGTCATATCACCGTTGCTGTCAAATTCTCTTTCGCACTTAACCGAGAGCTCGCCGTCATTATAACTGCGGAATTCGGTAGCCAGTATAACGTGATTTCCGAAAATGTTCGTGACGAAGAACAGCACGGCAGCAATGGCAAGCACGGCAATGACCGCAATAATGATTATCAGCGGAGTCTTGCTCTTTTTGGTCTTAACGGGCGGCTGCGTCGGCGGGGTCTGATACGCATATGCGTCGTATGACGGCGCAGCAGCGGGGAATTTGTATCCGCAGCCGGAGCAGAACGGGTGAATGTCATCCGCCTTTTTGCCGCAGTTGGGGCAGAATTTCATTTGCATCTCTCTCTTTCTTCAATATGTAAATATCATATCATGTTATATATATTGCAGTCAAGACAGTTATTGCTTTCGTCATGATATTCGCTTTATTGACTATTGCACATCAACATATTGTGTAGTATAATATTTATGTAAAATTATGCAGACAGGGGACGCCCTTTTAAGAGCATCCCCCGTGCATATATAAAAGCCTTGGGTGCGCACCCTCCGCTGTAACATTCTATGCTTTTGCAATATAAGAGGTTAATCGCATGATAAAAATTGCTCCGTCCATTCTCTCCGCCGATTTCTCTCGCCTCGGAAACGAGATCACCGACATCCGCTCCGGCGGTGCGGATTACATCCATTTTGACGTTATGGACGGGGAATTTGTCCCGAATATTTCGATCGGCATTCCGGTTTTAAAGTCCCTCCGCAAGATAACGGATATGTTTATTGACGTGCATCTTATGATAACGACGCCGCTTCGCTTCGCAAAGGCATTCTGCGATGCGGGTGCAGACCTTGTCGTGTTCCACGTCGAGGCGGACTCCTATCAGAACATATCCGATGCGATAGACGTCGTAAAGGCTCAGGGCAAAAAGGTAGGTCTTGCCGTAAAGCCCCGCACTCCCGCAGCCGTCCTCTATCCCTTTATCGAGCGCCTTGACCTCGTTCTCGTTATGACGGTCGAGCCGGGCTTCGGCGGGCAGAGCTTTATGCCCGATCAGCTTCCTAAGATCAAAGAGCTGCGCCACGAGATAGAGCGCCGTGGCCTTGACTGCGAGCTTGAGGTCGACGGCGGTGTCGATCCCGTCACCGCAAAGCTCTGCAAAGCCGCCGGCGCAAATGTACTCGTCGCCGGAAGCGCCGTGTTCGGGAAAGCCGACAGAGCGGCACAAATAGCCGCAATAAGAAACGCATAAATCGGAGTTAACGCCATGTCATTTTTTCCTGCTTCACTCGAAACTCTTATAGATAAATTTGCTTCTCTTCCCGGTATCGGCAGAAAGAGCGCTCAGCGCTTGGCTTTTCACGTTCTTTCGCTGCCCGAAGGCGAGGCCGAGAGCTTTGCAAATGCAATACTCGACGCAAAGGCAAACGTCTGCACCTGCCGCATTTGCCACAACCTCACCGAGAACGAGATCTGCTCAATATGCGCAAGCGACCGCAGAGACAGAAGCACCGTCTGCGTCGTTGCCGAGCCTCGTGACGTGCTTTCCATTGAGCGCAGCAGGGAATATAACGGACTTTACCACGTTCTGCACGGTGTTCTTTCGCCCATCGGAAGGATAGGTCCCGACGATCTGCGCATTGCCGAGCTTATTAAGCGTGTTGCCGACGAGGACAGTGAGATTTCCGAGGTAATAATGGCAACGAACCCCGACACCGAGGGTGACGCTACGGCAATGTATATCTCAAGACTTTTAAAGCCCTTTGACGTCAAGGTCACCAGACTTGCCTACGGTATTCCCGTCGGCTCGAACCTTGAATTTGCCGACGACGCAACGCTTCTGCGTGCGATCGAGGGCAGAATTGAAATGTGAATTTAGGGATATAATCCCTTTATAACGGAAATAAGCTACATACCGGAATATGTTGGGGGGGAGTCACCTCGCTGCACTGTGGGTGCATCGAGGCTCCCTTTGTTTTGCGTTTTTCGGAAAACTACGAAACGGAGTAATTATGACACCAAAAATTAAAATCATACCCCTTGGCGGTCTCGGAGAGATCGGCAAAAACATGACCGCATTTGAATGCGGTTCCGACATCATTGTCGTAGACTGCGGTCTCGGCTTTCCCGACGAGCAGATGTACGGCATTGACATTGTTATACCCGATATAGCTTATCTGAAGGCAAACGCCTCTCGGATAAAGGGAATCATTCTTACCCACGGTCACGAGGACCACATCGGCGCTATACCTTACGTTATGAAGGCGCTCGACGTTCCCATATACGCAACGCCGCTCACCGCTGCGCTCGTTGAGCTGAAGCTTGAGGAGCATGACCTGCTTTACAATACGCAGATATTCACGAAGAAGGCGGGCGACAGCTTCCGTCTCGGCTGCTTTACGATCGAGTTCATAAACGTCAACCACAGCATAGCGGACGCCGTGGCGCTTGCAATCAAAACGCCTCTCGGCACGATAATCCATACCGGCGACTTTAAGATCGACATTACCCCCATACAGGGCAAAATGATCGACCTGCCTCGCTTTGGTCAGCTCGGCAACGAGGGCGTGCTGGCTCTGCTCAGCGACTCGACGAATGTTGAAAAGCCCGGCTATTCCGTCTCTGAAATGAAGGTAGGAGAGACCTTCGACAGACTGTTTAAAAACTGCGACCAGAGGATCATTGTGACGACCTTTGCTTCGAACGTTTACCGCTTGCAGCAGATCATTGACGTTGCGGCAAAGTACAAGCGCAAGGTCGGCATCACGGGGCGCAGCATGGAGAATATCCTCAGAGTGGCGACCGTTCTCGGCTATCTCAGTGTGCCGGAGGGCGTCCTCATGGACATAGCACAGCTAAATAAGATGCCGAAAAACAAGGTAGTCATCATATCGACCGGCAGTCAGGGCGAAGCCATGTCCGCACTTTACAGAATGGCGTTCTCCGAACACCGTCAGATAAACATAGAGCCGGGCGACAGGGTCATCGTGTCCGCATCCGCCATTCCCGGCAACGAGAACATGATAAGCAAGGTCATCGACGAGCTGTTCCATAAGGGCGCTGAGGTTATTTACGACCGCAACACCGACCTCCACGTTTCGGGTCACGCCTCGCAGGAGGAGCAGAAGATGATGCTCGCTCTCGTAAAGCCCAAGTACTTTATCCCCGTACACGGCGAATACCGTATGCTCGTCAAACACGCAGAGCTGGGTAAGCTCATGGGCGTTCCGCCGAAAAACGTCGTTATCGCCGAAAACGGAAAGGTGATCGAGATAACGAAAAAGAGCATAAAGCTCAACGGCAGCGTGCAGTCCGGCGCCGTCATGGTCGACGGAACGGGCGTCGGCGACGTCGGAAGCGTCGTAATGCGTGACCGTCACAGGCTCGCCGAGGACGGTATGGTCGTGGTCGTCGTCACTCTCTCGTCTTGGGACAATGCAATGCTTGCGGAGCCTGAGATCCTCACCAGAGGCTTTGTTTACGTTAAAGAGGCCGAGGAGATGCTTGAGGAGCTGAGACGTGTCACGAGAGAGGCGGTCAGCGCCTGTCAGGATGCGGGCATCAAGGACTGGTCCTCGATAAAGAGCCGCATAAAGAGCAGCGTTTCCGCCTATCTGTACAAGGCGACGAAGCGCAGCCCGATGATCCTTCCGCTCATATCCGAAGTATGAGTATTCCGCTTTTTGACTGCCATTGCGATACGATAGTTGAGGCAGCCGCCGCAAATGCGCATCTTCGTTCAAACTCGCTTCAGCTTGATCTTGAGCGCCTTAGCCGCTACTCACCGTGCGCACAGGTGTTTGCCGTTTGCACGGAGATCGAGCATGAGCCGCAAGCTCCTGCCGAGCAGATGCTTATGCGCCTCAATTCGGAGCTTTGCGCAAACGGCGATATTGTGCGGCTTTGCCTTACCGCCGACGATATTGATCTGGCAACGGCGGAGGGAAAGATCGCTGCTTTCATCTCCGTTGAGGGCGCCGAACAGCTCACAACGCTTGAGCGGGCGTATTCTCTCGGCGTGAGATGTATTCACCCGACGTGGAATTTTGAGAACCGCTACTGCGGAGCGGCGCTTGCCGGAGGCGGCGGTCTCACAGATGCCGGGCGTGACCT
>SAMEA3663254__coassemble_869_pt1 | contig 6946 bp, 4 predicted proteins | sample SAMEA3663254__metabat2_low_PE_011 | metagenome-assembled genome bin SAMEA3663254 (sample SAMEA3663254) | pig gut metagenome | biome: pig gut; feature: pig-associated habitat; material: faeces | place: China | collected 2013 | reverse complement strand
AACGAAGAGAAAGGACAAAAAATCATGGCAGAGGCGGAGTTTGGATGCTCCCCTTGTGCTTAAAAGGAGGTGACGCTTATGAATTACGTTCTCATAGGCGGCGACGCAAGGATGCAGAGCCTGTACCGCCGCCTTAAAAGAGACGGCGAGAGCGTTTTCTGTTATGCAATGGAAACGGCGCCGCTGCCGGACGGGGCAAAATGCACGGAGCTTCCCAAGAGCGCCGACGTCTACGTTCTGCCGCTGCCGTCCGAGAAGCGGCGGGGGCATATAAACGCACCGTTTTGCCCCTCGCCGCCGGAGACGGCACGGCTCTTTGCCGAGCTGCCGCAGGGTGCGCTCGTCTGCGGCGGCAAGGTGAGTGCGGAAATGCGTGAGACGGCGGAAATGTTCGGCATACGCCTGTACGACTGTATGCTGCTGCCCGACTTCGTCGTCGGCAATGCGGCGATAACCGCCGAGGCTGCGGTGTCGCTGCTCATGGAGGCGACGCCCGACTGCATTGCGGGCAAGCGCATACTCGTCCTCGGCAGGGGACGCATAGGAAAGCTCCTCGGCGATAAGCTGCGGGCGCTCGGCGCCGAGGTGTGGGTCATGTCGGGAAACCCCGAAGCGGCGGCGCTTGCACAGGTGCTCGGCTTCGGCGTGCTGCCGAAGGGCGGCGGCACGTCGGGCTTTTGCATGGCGGTGAACACCGCTCCGGCGATGACGCTCTCCCCCTCTCAGCAGCGGGGATTTGACGCAGGCTGCGTGCTTTTGGAGCTTGCGTCCGCACCGGGCTTTGACCCCGACGAGACGGCGCACTGCCGGCTCATAAATGCGCCGGGGCTGCCGGGGAAGTATGCGCCCGACGCCTGCGGCGAGCTGCTGCGCAATGCGGTAAATTTGATCGTAAAGGAGCATATGCAATGAACAAAAAGCGTTTGGGGGTAGCCCTTTGCGGCTCCTACTGCACATACGGAAAGCTCTTTCCCGCACTGGAAGGGCTTGCGGAGGAATACGAGCTTGTGCCGATAATGAGCGACACCGCCGCCGAAACGGACAGCCGCTTCGGAACGGCGGCGGAGCATTTGTCAAGGCTCTCGGAATTGTGTAAAGCGGCTCCCGTGACGGACATCGTTTCGGCAGAACCCTTAGGTCCCGCCCTGCCGATGGACGCACTTTTGATTGCGCCCTGCACCGGAAGCACAATGGCAAAGCTTGCGCACGGGATAAGCGATTCCTCGGTCACGATGGCGGCGAAGGCGCACCTGCGAAACAACAAGCCCGTCGTTGTTGCGTTTTCCACGAACGACGGACTGTCCGGCTCGCTTAAAAACATAGCGGAGCTGTTAAATCGCAAGAACTATTACTTTGTGCCGTTTCGTCAGGATTCGCCGGAGGCTAAGCCGAACTCGCTCGCCTCGGACTTTTCGCTCATTCCGCAGACGCTTGCCGAGGCGCTTTCCGGTCACCAGCTCCAGCCCCTCGTCCTCGGTCCGGATTAAAAATGCTCACCCGCAAACAAGCGGGTGAGCATTTCGCATATCACTTTTCGCCGAGGTTGCGGCGAGCGGCGTCAAAGCGCTTTTTCGCCTCCTCGTACTCACGGCGGGCACGCAGAAGCTCATCGTTTTGCGCGTTTTCCTCCATGCGGGTCGCTTCCTCGTTTAAGCGCCGGGTCTCGGCGGCAAGCTCCTCAAGGCTCATTTCGCCGTCCTCGGCCTCAAAAGCCTCGGTCTTTGCGGGCTTTTCCTCGACGGCGGGTGCGGGCTCCTTTTCGGGAGCCGGTTCCTCGACCTCGACGGGCGCTTCCTCAATGTCGTCTTCGCCCTCTTCGGGGGAGACGCCCAAAAGCACCTTGTTGTAAACGCTGCGGCACAGCAGCGCAAGTGCGGCGGTACACAGAGCTGCGACGGCGGCGATAAGCAGCGCCGTGGATTGCAGCCTGCCGTCTCCCACAACGTTGCCGAGCTTATCCATGTAGAAGTACGCAAAGCTGCGGCTGCCGTTTACGAGACCGTAGATCATAAAGCCGACCGACAGCGCCGCCGCTGCGACGGAGGCTATTGCGCAGGTCGCAAGTTTTACGCCCGTGGGGGTGAGCGAGGCTATGATGCCCGCAACGCCTGCTGCGGCGCAGACGGCGCAGGCGGCGATGAGCATGACGTACAGCCGCTGGCGCACGGTCATCTCGGCGTTTACGCCGTCCTTGTTGCTTTCGATGAAGCTCCTTGCGGCTTCAAGGACGCTGCGGTAGTCGCTCTCGTCCTCGACCTGCTCTGCGATGCCGGGTATCTTCATAAGCTCGGCAACGCCCGCCTTGACCTTGGACTCGGCGTCGTCGTACGCCTTGAGAGCGTCGAGCGCATCCTGAAGATTCTCGACGCTCTCGCTCACGGCGCGGCGTCCGGCGTCAAGCTCCGCCTTGGCGGAGTCGAGCCTGCTCTTGCCCTCGTCGAGCTGCTTCTTGCCCTCGTCGAGCTGAGCCTTGGCAGCGTCGAGCTGCTTCTTGCCCTCGTCGAGCTGCACCTTGGCGTCGGCAAGCTGCTTTTCTCCGTCGGCTATCTGCTTCTCGGCGTCGGCTATCTGAACGTTTGCGTCGGCAAGCTGCTGCTGTCCGGCTTCGTAAGCCTCAAGCACCGCCTCCACGCTGTCGTAGCCGTAGAGGCGTGCGATGGGGTCTGCGAGGAATCTCGTGTGTTCGTAGACCTTGCCGTTTGCGAGGTCGACGTAGATCTTCAGTTCGTTGTACGCCGGGGTCGCCTCGTCGAGCTTTTTCTGTCCGGCGTCACGCTGAGCCTTGGCGTCGGCAAGCTGAGCTTTGCCCTCCTCAAGTCTTTCGCAGGCGTTGTTGTACTCGGCGAGCTTCTCGTCGTACAGCGCCTTGGCGGCGTCGTACTGAGCCTTGCCCTCGTCGTACTCCTTCTGTCCGGCGTTGAGCTTATCTTTTCCCGCCTCGTACTGAAGCTCGCCATTGGCAAGCATGCTGCCGCCGATCTGTTCGACGACGGAGCCTTCGGCGGCTTCGAGAAGGTCCTGCTTGCGCTGCTCCTCCTCCGCCTCAAGCTCGGTTACGCCCTTTTCCGTCTCGTCGGCTATCTGGGCGACGATCTGCCGCTGGTTGTTGGTATAGCGGACTATTGCGGATATGTCGTCAAGTCCGACGGCTCCGGCATAAATGCCGAATATCGCCGCCAGCACCAGACACACGCTTATTACCGTCAGCAGTGTTCTTTTCATTTCACGTTTCCTTTCACCGTCCGGCAGCCGCCTTGTTTTCCCCCGGCGGCAGAGCCTTTTTCTTTTTCAGCCATAGCCGCAGCCTCAAAGTCGCCCTCGAATCTCGGCGGGACTATGAACTTCAGCTTCTTTGCGATCTTGGTTTTGCGTATGAGCTTATCTCCCCAGATAAGCACCTGCGGCAGCACGAACATGACCAGCACGAGGGAAATTGCGGTTCCTCTGCCGAGGGCGATGCCGATACCGGAGGTCGTCGGCTCGCTCGTCATGATGCCGATGAGCAGACCTGCGCAGGCGAGTATACTGCCGGAGGTCACGAGCGTCGGCAAAGCGCCGTTTAATGCACCGATGACGGCTTCCTTTCGGTCGAGACGCTCCCTCAGCTCAAGGTAGCGGTTGGACACGACTATCGCATAGTCGATGTTTGCGCCCATCTGAATGGAGCTTACGATAAGGTAGCCGACGAAGAATATCGAAGTCCCCGTAAAGTAGGGGATGGTAAAGTTGAGCCAAATGCTGCCCTGAATGACGCCGATGAGCAGGAAGGCAAGACCCACGGAGCGGAAGGTAAAGACGATGACCAGCACGACAAACAGCAGCGACAGCAGCGTCGTCATAAGCTGATCTCCGCCGAAGGAGGAGGCGGAGTCCCTTGCGCAGGTGGCGTTGCCGGTGACGTACACGTCGCCGCCGTAGTAGCTCTCGGCGACGTTGTGTATCTCGGTCACGAGGTCGTATGACTCCTGACAGTCAACGGGCAGGTCGGCGTAAACGAGCATACGATGGTACTTTTTGCCCTCAAGCTGCTTTTTGGCGTCCGTGAGCTGACCGTAGAGGCTGTCGATAAGCGCCCTGTTGTCGTCCCCGACATCGACCACGCCCTCGTCCACGACCTGACGCAGGAAGAGGAACAGATCGACGAGCGGGACCTTGTACTCGTGCAGTGCTTCAAGGTCGTCGAAGTCGGAGTTGCTTGCGGCGTAGTAGGCAAACAGCGCCGTGGCGCTCGTCTCGTCAAGCCCCGCAAGGCTCGAAAACTCGTCGATGCTGATCTTATCGCCGAGACGGTAGCCGTCCATGACCTCGACCCCGGCAAGACCGAGCGTGGATTTGACGTCTTTAAGCTGCGATATCTCGTTGAGCATCTTCGCCTCGGTGTCGTAGTCGCCCGCCGGGACGACGAGCACCATGAGATTTTCCTCGCCGAAGCGCTCGGATATCTGCTGCCTCTGCTCCTGTGTCTCGTTCAGGTTGACGGGCAGGCAGTCGTCGTAGTTATATGCAAGGGGGCTTTGACTTGAGAAGTAGAAGCCCGCCACTATCAAGAGGACGAACAGCGGCGGCACAATGTTCCTCGTTTTCCACGCAAAGCGACCCACGCCGGAGATGTTCGGGATAAAGCTGCGGTGCCGTGTTTTCTCGATGAAGCGGGAGAACACCATGATGATTCCCGGCATGAGCAGGAACACGGAAAGCAATGAAAATACAATGGATTTTATAAGCACTCTGCCGAGGTCGTAGCCCATGCGGAACTCCATGAAGATCATGGCGAGCAGACCGCCGATGGTCGTGAGGCTGCTTGCGGAGATCTCCGGGATCGCCTTGCTGAGCGCCTTGACCATTGCGTCTCTCGGCGCTAAGAGCCTTCGCTCCTCGGCATAGCGATTGCAGAGGATGATTGCGTAGTCGATGGCGAGCGCAAGCTGCAAAATAAGCGTTACGGAGTTCGAGACGAAGGATATGGTGCCGAACCACCAGTTGGTACCCATTTGGAGCAGCGCCGCAGCGCCGAAGGTTATGAGCAGCACGGGCACCTCGCCGAAGCTGCGGGAGGTCAGGAGCAGCACGCCGATGACGATGATGACCGCAACGATGCCGACGTACACCATCTCCTCGATGATGCTCTGCGCAAGGTCCTCGCCGCCGGAGCTTGAGACGGCGTATTCGCCGTAGGCTCCGGCGATGTCCTTGAGGTCGGAGAGGGCGTTTATGCTGACCTTGTCGTCCTCGGCGCCGGTGAAGGTGACGTCGAAAAGAGCGGCTCTGTCACGGTAGTGCGCCTTTGAGTCGTCAAAGCTCACGGACTTCACGCCCTCGACCGCCGCCATGTCCTCCGCCATGCTCTGCGCACGCTCAAGACTGATGTTTTCGACCATTATCCTTGCGGTGCCGAAGGTGTAAAACTCGCCCTCCATCGCCTCGATGCCCTGACGGGTCTCGGTCTCCTCGGAGAGGAAGTAGGCAATGTTGTCCTCGACGCCGACGAGCTTTGCCGTGAATACGCAGCTTATGCCGACGAGGATGAACAGTGCGATAATGAGCTTTCTTTTATCTACGATGAATGCGGCAAGAGCCTCCATGCCGCTGTGCTTTTTCTGCATATGTCAGTCCCCTTATGCTTGTTAGACATATATAATCAACTATATTATAAGACAAATACCATTTTTACGCAAGGGAAATGTACGGCAAAATTGTTAACTGTCCGTCAATTATTCTTGAACGAAACGCCGTATGGCGTTATAATGCGGGAACAGGGGGGTGAGCGCTTGCTGAAGCTGCTTATCGGAATTTTCATAAAAGACAAAGACAATGTGGATGATCCGCAGGTGCGCAAGGCATACGGAAGCCTGTGCAGCATTTACGGCATCCTGCTTAATCTGCTGCTGTTTGCGGGCAAGTACGCAGCCGGAGTCGTTTCCGGCTCCATCGCCGTCACGGCGGACGCCTTCAACAACCTCTCGGACGCAGGCTCCTCCGGCGTGTCGCTTTTGGGCTTTCGGCTCTCCGGCAAGAAGCCGGACACCGACCACCCATTTGGTCACGGCAGGATAGAGTACATATCGGGGCTTGTCATTGCGGCGCTCATACTTATAATGGGCGCAGAGCTGCTCATAAGCTCCGCAGAAAAGGTGATGCACCCGCAGCCTGCGGAGTTTTCGTGGCTCACCGTCGGGATACTGCTTGCCTCCGTTCTGGTTAAGCTGTATATGTTTTTCTACAACCGCTCCGTCGGACGCAGGATCTCCTCCTCGGCGATGGTCGCCGCCGCTGCCGACAGCCTTTCGGACTCGGTATCGACGCTCGTCGTTTTGGTCTCGACTCTGCTTCTGCACTTTGCCGGCGTGAATATCGACGCCTATGCCGGTTTGATGGTTGCCTGCTTCATACTCTACACCGCAGGCAGCGTTGCAAAGGACACGATAAGCCCGCTTTTGGGTCAGGCACCCGATCCGGAGCTTGTCAACGCCATTGCCGAGATCGCACAGAGCGATCCGCATATTCTCGGCATCCACGACCTCATTATCCACGACTACGGTCCCGGACGCAGGATGGTGTCGCTGCACGCCGAGGTGGACGGCAAGGGCGATTTCTTCGAGCTGCACGACATCATTGACCAAACGGAGAGCAGGCTTAAAGCCGAGCTCGGCTGCGACGCCGTTATACACATGGACCCGGTCGTCACCGACGACGAGGCGGTCAGCCGCAAGCGTGAGCTGCTGCGCGATATAATACGGGACTTTGACCCGGAGCTGTGCTTCCACGACTTCCGCATGATAGAGGGTCCGAGCCACACGAATCTCGTGTTCGAGGTCGCCGTGCCTCCCGGCTACAAGCTGAGCAAGAGCGAGCTTAAACGCCGCCTGACGGAGGAGATAGAGAGCCGCCTCCCCGATCACTACTGCGTCATGACCGTGGAGGACGCATACGTCACGCTAAAGGAGAA
>SAMEA3663254__coassemble_766_pt1 | contig 7436 bp, 6 predicted proteins | sample SAMEA3663254__metabat2_low_PE_011 | metagenome-assembled genome bin SAMEA3663254 (sample SAMEA3663254) | pig gut metagenome | biome: pig gut; feature: pig-associated habitat; material: faeces | place: China | collected 2013 | reverse complement strand
TGCGAATAAGTCAACGCTCACGATCGTCTGGTGCGGGCGGTTCCTTGACTGGAAGCACCCGGATGACGCACTGGAAGTTGCCCGGCATCTGAAGGCGGACGGCATGCGGTTTGCGTTGAAGCTTATCGGCACCGGACCTCTGGAAGATGCTCTGCATCAGCGTGTACAGGCAGATGAGCTTCAGGACTGCGTGGAGCTTTTGGGCGCCATGTCACCGGAAAAGGTAAGAGATGCTATGGAGCAAGCGGGGATATTTCTGTTCACCAGCGACCGCAAAGAGGGCTGGGGCGCAGTGATGAACGAGGCAATGAACAGCGGCTGCGCCGTGGTGGCCAGTGATGCCGCGGGGGCTGTGCCATATCTGGTCAAGGATGGGAAAAACGGTCTGGTCTACCATTCGGGCGATGTGAACGAGCTGTATGAAAAAGTGAAATGGCTTCTTGAGCATCCCGAGCAGCAGCGCCTTTTGGGTGAAGCTGCTTACCGGACCATTGCGGATCTGTGGAATGCGGAAGTTGCCGCAAAACGTTTTATGCAGCTTTCTCAGGCAATCTTGGACGGAGATCCCTCCCCGAGCCTTTTTGAAGAGGGACCCTGCAGCCGGGCAGAGATAATCCGGGAGGACTGGTATCAAGGATGAAGCTGAAAACAATCAAGAGAATTCTGGTGGAATTTATCGTTAATCATTTGCTGGCCGGCACCAGGTTCTATTCCGCCAAAAGGCGGCTGCTTCTCTCGATCGGTTACGAGATCGGCGAGCATACAAAAATCGTAGGCCCCCTGCACAGTACGGGGAAGCTCCGCATTGGAGAAAACTGCTGGATCGGCAGAGACCTGACAGTGCATGGTAATGGCACGGTAGTCATCGGCAATAACTGCGATATCGCACCCGATGTAACCTTCCTCACCGGCGGGCACCAAATCGGAAATGCCGAACGCCGGGCCGGCGCGGGCGAGACGTATCAGATCACCGTGGGCAGCGGTGTCTGGATCGGAGCAAGAGCGACGATTTTACTGAATACCGTCATCGGAGACGGTGCAGCGGTTGCCGCCTGCGCCTGCGTCACCCGTGATATCCCGGGCAATACCCTTGCAGGCGGCGTGCCGGCCAGGGTACTCAGAGAACTAAGACAGAATTAAAAAAAGAAATGAGGGACGGCCATACGGCACGACATTATGAAAAAAGTATTTACAGCTACTGCGTGTATATGGAAAAGCTACGCCTCGATCTTACAGGCTATGGGGTTACAAAAAAAGCTTGGAATAATGGGATACGAAAATACTATTCTCAAATGTGAAGCAGCTCCGAATAAGGAATTGAACAGATCCCCTCTGAAAGCACACACGCTGAAACGGTTGGTCGTAAATATCCATAAGATGTTTATTTATAGTAAATTAAACCGGCGGTATCAGAATACCAACAAGTTTATGCAGGAAAATTTGGATATAACATACTGCAAAAGCTATGAAAATTTACTTCAAAGCTCACCGCAGGCAGATGCTTATATTGCCGGCAGCGACCAAATTTGGAACCCACAGAATATGCGGCCGTTCTTCTACCTGGACTTTGCCGAACCCGGTGTGAGGCGGGTTGCATATGCGGCAAGCATGGGTGTGACAAAACTGCCTCAGGAGAAGGAAAAACAGTTTAAGCAATACGTCAGCCGCTTTGATTATATTTCTGTACGAGAGCAGGATAATGTGCCAATTGTACGGCAATATACCGACAAGCCAATTTCCGTTCATATTGATCCGGTTTTCCTGCTTGAACGAGAGGCGTGGCGAAGTTATGAGGAATGTTATCCCGGCCTGGATACGCCGTATGTTTTGGTGTTTGCAATCTACTGGGACAAGAAATTAAACAGACAACTGATGCAATTACAAAAAGATACGGGAGTAAAGATTGTCGCTGTGTGCGGCAGCCTTCAACATATTTATGCAAATAAGAGAATCTATGACGCAGACCCATCTCAATTTCTATGGTTGATTGATCATGCTGAGGCAGTGGTTTCGTCCTCTTTTCACGGCGTCTCCATGGCTATTTTATTTAATAAGAGGTTATCTGCCGTGATTAATCCTTCCGCTCCGTCCAGACTAATGTGCCTCTTGAATACCTTGAATATAGATAATTTGCCGATAGGCCAGCTTTTCTCGGATAAAAAAATTGACTATAGCCAGGTCAATGAGAAAATTAAGGAGGAAAGACTGCGCAGCGAGGCATATTTAAGGGAGGCATTGGCCGGAATATGAGCAACATTTCTTCTCTCAGCCAATGCGCAAATTGCGGAGCGTGCTATAATTCTTGTCCGACCGGCGCGATCCGGGTTGATGGCGAAGGCCTGTTTTATCGCGTCGCAGTTGACCGGGAAAAATGTGCAAACTGCGGAAAGTGCCTTCAGATTTGTCCGGTTAATTCGCCTGAAATGCATCAAAACCTGCTGTCAGCATATTACGGCGTTAACAAGGATCATGAAATAGTAAAAAACAGCTCCTCCGGCGGTGCTTTTTCAGCAATTGCAAATTGTATTCTGGAGGATGGAGGGATCGTATTTGGCGCTTGTTTTGACGACGACTTTAGGAAGGTCGTCATTCGGAGTACTGACGAAGTTCCATTGTCAAAACTGCTGAAGAGTAAATACGTGGAGAGCTTAGTCGGAGATTCATTTTCCCATGTGAAGTATCAGTTATCCACCGGCAGACAGGTGCTGTATTGTGGGTCACCATGCCAGATTGTAGGGTTAAAGCGATTTCTGGGACAGGAATATAAGAACCTGTACACCTGCGATTTCACTTGCGGAGGATTTCCCTCCCATGAAATGTATCGGACATATATCGACACGCTGGAGAAGCGCCGCAAGTCGGCCGTGACCAAGGTAGATTTTCGTCCTAAAACCTTGGGATGGGAAACCTATGCAATCCAGATTTGCTTCGACAAAGGACTTGCTTACCACTCTTCTGCTGCGCTGGACCCCTTTTTTTCTGCTTTTCTCCGAAAGCACTATTCTGTAAGAGAAAGTTGTCTGAACTGCCAGTTTTCAGATAATCACTTTTCAGACATCATTCTTTCCGATTTTTGGCGATACAGAGAGTTTGCTGTTTCCGAAAAAATGCCCGAAGGAATCTCTCTTGTCATCACCAACTCCGACAGAGGGGAGGAATTACTTGAGCGAGCCTCTGCAAATTTCCCGCATGGGAGGCTGGACCTTCAAAAAGCAGCATATAACATCAAAAAAATATCGTTTCCACATGACTTTTACGGTGATCGCAATTGCTTCTTGGAGTGTTATCAATCCTATGGGCTTTGGAAAGCAGCTAAAAGATATTGCGTTCCGCCTGCATTCAAGGTATTCGTTATTAAAGTAAAGTCTGTTTTCAAATATTTGTTCCGGAGAGTGAAATGAGAAGTCAAAAAAAAGGCGGAATCATTCTGTCGTATTTCAACACAGTGCTGAATATGTGCATGAATCTTATCTTGATTCCAATGCTCATTTCTGCGCTTACCGACAATGATTACAGCCTTTACAAAGTGATGCAGTCGTTTACTGGGCCCCTTATGATGTTCAATTTGGGAATGTCCACTGTGGTGGCTCGCTGTGTTGCTCAGCATCAGGCCAGAGGCACAAAGGAAAGCCAACTGGAGAAAGAGAACACCTTTGCGATGGCGGTGATTATATCTGTCGCAATGGCCGCGTTAGTTATACTGATAGGAACCGCTATGCTTCAACTTCTTCCCGTTATGTTTGGAAAAACATATTCCAGCTATCAACTGGAAGAGGCAAGAAAGCTTTTACTTATTTTCGTGTGTACTACCGCGCTTCATATTGTGAATGACACATTCCGCGGGGGCGTTCTCGGGAGAGAACGGTTCTATTTCCTATATGGTACCACAACAATGCGATATATCATTCGGTTTGCGTCGATTATTCTCCTGATTCACTTTACAGAATTAAGCGTCATTGCCATTGCAACGGTAGATTTGGTTATATATGCGCTCCTGCTGCTGGTTAATATTTTGTATACAGCCTTGTCTCTACAGGAAAGAATACATTTGTATGCTTTTCGCAAAAATGATATAATTGCGATTACTTCCTTTTCTCTGGCGATTCTTCTTCAGGCCGTTGTGAATCAGGTAAATGATAATATGGATACTGTGATTCTGGGCGCTATGGTTGCGGAAAAGCAGGTTATCACCATGTACTCCTCGGCATTGTCAATCTATACAATATATAATTCTTTGATTTCGGTCTTAGCCGGTGTCTATCTTCCCAAAGCTACACATCTGGTCGCGAGAGGAGCGTCAGGAGAGGAATTAACAGAGTTTGTTGTTAATCCGGGGCGTATACAGGCGGTTATTGCAATTGCCATCCTTGGGGCGTTTGGTTTGTTTGGGCAGACTTTTATCCATTTATGGATTGGAGAACAATACGGGAATGCGTATTACATTGCATTGGCACTAATGATACCGGTTACGGTTCCACTTGTACAGAATGTATGCCTTTCCATCTTAGATGCTAAATTGAAGCGGCTGTTTCGGTCAGCAGTCTTGATAATTATGGCAATTGTAAATGTTGTCACATCAGTGATTCTGGTCAAGCAAATTGGATATTGGGGAGCCACAATAGGAACGATCCTTTCTCTTATAATTGGACACGTTATTTTAATGAACATCTACTATGCAAAAAGAATAGAAATAGATGTTATAAGAATGTTTAAAGGGATTTTTAAAGGAATACTGCCTGCCGGCCTTTTGAGCGTACTGATCTGCTTCCCCCTCTCGGCTTTCTTATGTGATACATGGTTTGGACTCCTCATAGGCTGTGCCGCGTTTGTTACGGTTTATGCGGTGTTTATCTGGAAGATCGGACTGAATAATATAGAAAAAAACTTAGTAAAGTCTTCTTTTACCCGTAACCGAAAGGAGAGGATTATATAATGAGTTTGTTCCAGAATAAAATTCTTCTCATCACCGGCGGAACAGGCAGCTTCGGCCATGCGGTGCTGGACCGTTTCTTAAATACCGATATTGCCGAGATCCGCATTCTATCCCGGGATGAGAAAAAGCAGGATGACATGCGCCATGAATATCAGGCAAAGATGCCGGATGCCGCTGAGAAAATCAAGTTTTACATAGGGGACGTCCGGGATTATCATTCCATTGTGAATGCGTTCCGGGGAGTGGACTATGTCTTCCACGCCGCAGCGCTCAAGCAGGTGCCTTCCTGCGAGTTCTACCCGATGGAGGCGGTCAAAACCAATATCCACGGCTCGGACAATGTGATCTCAGCCTGTGTGGAGAACCATGTGAAAAAAGCGATCTTTCTTTCTACCGATAAGGCCGCCTATCCCATCAATGCAATGGGCATGACCAAGGCGGTCATGGAAAAGAACGTGGTTGCCCGCTCACGCCAGATGCTGCCCGGCGACCCGGTACTGTGTCTGACGCGATATGGAAATGTAATGGCGTCCCGCGGTTCGGTCATTCCGCTGTTTTGCGAGCAGATTGACGAGGGAAAGCCTCTGACTGTCACAAACCCGGACATGACCCGCTTTATGATGACGCTTAATGATGCGGTGGATCTGGTGCTTTACGCATTTGAGCACGGAGAACAGGGGGATCTGTTTGTCCAGAAAGCACCTGCGGCCACGATCGATACGCTGGCCAAAGCGATTTTAGAGCTGAAAGGCGCCGACGTCGGATATAGCTGTATCGGGACACGGCACGGTGAAAAGCTGTACGAGGTGCTCGTCACGGCCGAGGAAATGCTCCGCGCCGAGGAGCTGCCCGGTTTCTTCCGTATTCCGGCAGATAGCCGAGACCTGAATTATGACAATTATTTCAGCAAGGGCAACAAGGGGCTGGAAAGCATTCAGCAGTACACATCCCACAATACCGAGCGTCTGGATGTGGAGGGCATGAAGCGGCTTCTGTGTAAGCTTAAGCTGTTCGGAGGCAAGTACTGATGAACATCCTTGTTACCGGAGCAGCCGGATTTGTGGGTAAGAACCTGGTAGCCGCGCTGAAAAATCTTCAAGAGGGAAAAGACCGCACATATCCGGAACTGGTCATTGAGGATATTTATGAATACAGCCGTGACACAGATCCGACTTTATTGGACGAATTCTGCCAAAAAGCCGATTTTGTGTTTCACCTGGCAGGAGTGAACCGTCCAAAGAATCCGAGAGAATTCGCGGAAGGGAATGCGGGGTTTTCAGCCAAATTGCTTGATGTTCTGAAAAAGACAGGAAACAAATGCCCTGTCATGCTGGCCAGCTCTGTGCAGGCATCACTGTTGGGACGCTATGCCGGCAGTGAATACGGAAAAAGCAAGCTGGACGGAGAAAAGCTGTTCTTCGATTACGCCGCAGAAACCGGAGCGAAAGTGCTTGTCTACCGTTTCCCGAATCTTTTCGGTAAATGGTGCCGCCCTAACTACAATTCCGCTGTTGCCACCTTCTGTCACAACGTGGCGCACGATCTTCCCATAACGGTCAACGATCCGAGTACAGAGCTGGAGCTGCTGTATATCGACGATCTGGTGAACGAACTGCTTCCGGCGATCTCCGGCAGGGAGCACCGCTGCGATTATGAGGGATTGACGCCGATTCCATCCGAAAACGGCCGTTACTGCTATGTGCCGGTGACACACCGGGCGACATTGGGCGAAATTGCTGGACTGCTGCAAAGCTTCCGTTCCCAGCCGAAAACGCTCCGTCTGCCGGAGATACCGGCCGGATCCTTTGCAAAAAAGCTGTATTCCACATATCTTTCCTACTTACCTAAAGAGCGGGTAGCTTTCCCGCTGAAAATGAACACAGACGGGCGCGGCAGCTTCACGGAGCTGCTGAAAACCGCGAATTGCGGGCAGTTCTCTGTGAATATTTCCAAGCCCGGCATCACCAAGGGACAACACTGGCACAATTCCAAATGGGAATTTTTTATCGTGGTGTCAGGACATGGGCTGATACAGGAGCGTAAGATCGGCTCAGACGAGATCATGGAGTTTGAAGTATCGGGCGATAAGCTCGAGGCTGTCCATATGCTGCCGGGGTATACCCACAACATCATAAATCTCAGCAAAACAGAAAATCTCGTGACCTTCATGTGGGCCAATGAACTATTCGATCCCCGGCATCCGGACACCTATTATGAGGAAGTGTAGTATGGTATCTTTTCAGAATAACGGCAGGCTCAAGCTGCTGATTATAGTCGGCACCCGACCGGAGATCATCCGGCTGTCGGAAGTGATAAAAAAATGCCGGATCTATTTTGACACCCTGCTGGCCCACACGGGGCAGAACTATGACTACAACCTGAACGGGATCTTTTTCCGTGACCTGGGTCTGGCGGAGCCAGAAATCTATCTGGACGCCGTAGGGGACAATCTGGGCCAGACCATGGGCAATATCATCGCCCGGAGCTATGAGCTGATGGCGGA
>SAMEA3663254__coassemble_727_pt1 | contig 7666 bp, 6 predicted proteins | sample SAMEA3663254__metabat2_low_PE_011 | metagenome-assembled genome bin SAMEA3663254 (sample SAMEA3663254) | pig gut metagenome | biome: pig gut; feature: pig-associated habitat; material: faeces | place: China | collected 2013 | reverse complement strand
CGCTCACGGGTTCGGTGAGCTTCATGCGCTTTGCGTCCTTCTCTATCTCGGCGATGAGCTTTTCGTCGAGTGCGTCGGGCGTCAGACGCTCGAACATATCGGGGCGCTTTTCCATCGTCCGTTTAAGGCTCATTTTCCGTCTCCAACGCTCAACCTCGGCATGGTTGCCGCACAGCAGGACATCCGGCACGCTCCTGCCCTCCCACGTCTCCGGGCGGGTGTACTGCGGGTACTCCAAGACCCCGCTCCAGTGGCTTTCGCCGGTGAAGCACTCCTCGTCGGACAGCACGCCCGGCACAAGGCGGCACACGGAGTCCGCCACCGCCATTGCTGCGATCTCGCCCCCGGTCAGCACAAAGTCACCGATGGAGATCTCCTCATCGACGCAGGCTTCGATAAAGCGCTCGTCAACGCCCTCGTAGTGACCGCACACCAAAACAAGGTGGTCGTAGTCACGTTTAAGACGCTTCGCCGTCTCCTGAGTATATGGCGCACCCTGCGGTGTCATGTAAATAACACGGCTTTTTCTTTCTCCGGCACGGCTTTTTATGTCCTCAAGGCAGCTTTTGAGGGGCTGCGCCATCATAACGCAGCCCCTGCCGCCGCCATAGGGGTAATCGTCCACCTGACATTGCTTATTGTCGGTGAAATCCCTTATCTGTATGCAGTTTATTTCGATGATACCCTTTTTTGCCGCTCTGCCGAGTATGCTCTCGTGCAGCATGGCGTTCATTCGGTCGGGAAAAAGGGTCATTATATCTATACGCATGGCTCACATTCCTTCGATAAGGCGCACGGTGATAAGGCCGTTTTCCGCATCCGTTTCAAGCACAAACTCCGGCACTGCGGGTATCATATGCTCGCTCTCACCGGAAACGACGTATATGAGCGAGGCGGGCGTCTCCAAAATGTCCTTCAAAACGCCGACGTCGGCGCCGTCCTCGGTCACGACCTTCGCCCCCATGATATCCTGCAAAAAGTAGCCGCCCTTGGGAAGACGGGCATCGCTGCGGCTTATGCACACGGTCTTGTTTTTAAGGCACATTGCGGCGTTTATATCGTCCGTGCCGTCGAGCTTCACTATGGCAAAGCCCTTGTGCGGACGGGCGGACACGGGCTTTACCGCCTCGCCGTCGATATACAGGGTCTTAAAGGTGCAGAAATACTCCGGACTGTCGAGCCAAACGTCTATCTTCACCTCGCCCCGCACCCCGTGGGTGTTGACGATCTTTCCCGCTTCGATGTGCTGCCGCTGTTCCATAAACAAACCTCCGTAACATATCGGAGTATATTTTACCATGTTTCCGTCCGATTAACAAGCAATAAAAACAAAAACGGATGCATTTAATCACTTGCATCCGTTAATCTCCGTCGGGTGTGAATTTCATTACATCCCTTATGTCGCAGTTGAGCATATTGCAGATATCGTTCAGCGTAGCCGTAGAAATGCCCTTTGCCTTTAAGGTCCTCCACAGCGGTTCATACGAGATAATAAGAATCACTCCCCCGGTCGATTCTTATTATACTTCTCATATTCGCTCTTGAGTATTCCCGACTTATTGGGTATAATTGTAGCATAACCGCCGATTTACATTATCGGTAAATATGAGGAGGATAAACTATGAGTAAATGCGGACTATGCGGGAAAGAATTAGGCGAAGGCGAGGGATTCGGAAGCTTCGGGCTTATGCCGCCGTCGGTCAATGTGTGCGGCGACTGCAATGACGATCTGCAAGCGCTTTATTTCAGTGACCCGGACAGTGAAGATTATCGTGTAGCACGCAAGAGATTTGTTGAAAAGCACGGCAGCAGAGCCAATGCCATTCTGAGTAAGACAGATCCGATCCCCTCTGGCAATTCCCCCGAAAGCGTTTCCGCCGCAAGTCGCAGCGGCTTATACAGTAACGCAGGAGGCACCATGATAATGTTGGCAAAGGTGATCTTTGCCGTCTTTTCGATAATCTCAATTATCGTCGGAATAACCGTCGGAATAACCGTCGGCAGCGCTTCTGACGATTTTCAGTTTCTCCCGTTCCTGCTGATCTCGGTCGTCGGCGTCCTTGTCGCATACCTTGCCGGACTCGGCCTTGCAGCCTTCGGTCACCTCGTCTGCGACGTAAAGTACATAAAAGACGAGCTTTCAAAGAAAAAGTAAACCTCATAACAAAAAAATCCCGAACGCAATGCGTTCGGGATTTTTAGGTTCAGTCCAGTATATCGACCGAGACCTTTTTGCCCTTTCTCTGAGCAACAGCCCGCATGAGTATACGAATCTCTTTTACGATTCTGCCCTGCCGGCCAATGACCTTGCCCATGTCACCGTCGGCGACACGCACTTCAAATACGGTCTCGCCGCCGGAGAGGCGCTCGGTCACAGAGACCTGGTCGGGATGATCGACAAGGCTCTGCACAATATAGGTCAATAGTTCTTTCATGCCGGTAGTATCTCCTTATTAGGCCTCTGCCTTCTTGAGCAGTGCGCGCACGGTATCGGTGGGCTGTGCGCCGTTTGCTATCCAGTAGTTTGCACGGTCCATGTCAACCTTGATCTTTGCTGCACCCTCTGCCATGGGATCGTAAGTGCCTATCTCCTCGATAAAGCGACCGTCACGGGGAGCACGGGAATCAGCAACGACAATGCGGTAATAGGGAGCCTTCTTTGCACCCATTCTGCGAAGTCTGATCTTAACCATTTATGTTTCACCTCCATTTTTTATCTTAGAAAACGCATCGGTCTCCCGACACGGTTACAAGCGCTCTGAGCCGGTCGGCTGCGGCGCAGGTAAGCATAGTTTAAAACAGTCCGCCCAGACCGCCGAAGCCCTTGCCGCCGCCTGTGCCGAGCTTGCGCTGAAGCTTCTTGAGATTCTTTCCGCTCATCTGCTTCATCATCTGCTGCATTGCGTCAAACTGCTTTAAGAGCCTGTTTATATCTACGACGCTCGTACCCGATCCTGCGGCTATGCGCTTTTTGCGGCTTGAGTTGAGCATCTGTGGATTGTCCCTTTCGGACGGGGTCATGGAAAGGATGATGGCTTCGGTGCGGGCAAGGCTCTTTTCGTCCACCTTTGCACCCTTGAGCGCCTTTGCGTCCATGCCGGGGATCATCCCCGCAAGATCGTTTAGGTCGCCCATCCCGCGCAGGGAACGCATCTGCTCCATGTAATCCTGAAGCGTGAAGCGGTTCGCCTTCATCTTTTCGGCAAGCTCAAGCGCCTTCTTCTCGTCAAAGCTCTGCTCCGCCTTTTCGATAAGCGTCAGCATATCGCCCATGCCGAGTATTCTCGACGCCATACGGTCGGGGTAAAACGGCTCTATCTGATCGAGCTTTTCGCCCACGCCGATGAACTTTATCGGCTTGCCCGTGCTTGCCTTTATGGACAGCGCCGCACCGCCTCGTGCGTCGCCGTCAAGCTTTGTGAGCATGACGCCGGTGACGCCGAGTGCGTCGTTAAACGCATTTGCGGCGTTGACCGCATCCTGTCCGGTCATCGCATCGACGACCAGCATGATCTCCGACGGCTCGACCGCATCACGGATGTTCCTCAGCTCCTGCATAAGCTCCTCATCAATGTGGAGTCTGCCGGCGGTGTCGAGGAAAACGAGGTCGTTGCCGTGCTTCTTGGCGTATTCTATCGCAGCCTTGGCAATATCGACGGGGTTCTGCGTTCCCATCTGGAACACGGGTATGTCGAGCTGCTTGCCTACGGTTTCGAGCTGCTTTATGGCGGCGGGACGGTAAATGTCACAGGCGACGAGCAGAGGACGCTTGCCCTGCTTGCGCATCAGCGCCGCAAGCTTTGCGCCGTTTGTGGTCTTACCTGCGCCCTGAAGTCCCACGAGCATAACTACGCTCGGCGACTTGCTGCCTATCGTAAGGCGCTGATTTTCGCTGCCCATGAGCCGCACAAGCTCTTCGTTTACGATCTTGATGACCTGCTGTGCCGGAGACAGCGCCTCAAGCACGTCTGCGCCGCTGGCACGCTCGGTCACGCTCTTTGTGAAGTCCTTTACGACCTTGAAGCTGACGTCTGCCTCCAAAAGCGCCATGCGCACTTCCTTCATGGCTTCCTTGACGTCCGACTGGGTAAGTCTGCCCTTGCCTCTGAGTTTCTTAAAGGCAGCGGACAGCTTGTCTGACAGTGATTCAAATGCCATATCGTTGCCTCCTAAAATCTGAGTTTGCGGAGCTTGTCGCTCACCGAGGCGTCAAGTGCGCCCTTGTCGGAAAGCTCCCGCTCCAGCTCGTCTATCAAAGCGTTGCGCTCGTTAAAGCGCTTTATGAGTCCCGTTTTGTCCTCAACGGACTGCATCGCAGCCTCGGCACGGCGGATGATGTCCCACACGCCCTGTCTTGAGATACCGCTCTGCTCCGCTATCTCGCCGAGGGAAAGGTCCTCATTATAATGAAGGTCGTAATACTCCTTCTGCTTTTCCGTAAGCAGCTCCCCGTAGAAATCGAACAGCATTGTGTTATTGACAAGACCGTCCTCCACGGCGCAGACCTCCTGTAAAGCTTTTTGACTTTACAGAGTATACTCCCTCATTCTCACGCTGTCAAGTATTTTCGGTTGTCATCCGCATTTTTATTTTCGCTCGCATTTTCTGTCTGCATAAGCGCCGTTTTTTGCGGCAAAACTGTTAATTACTGCGGTGCTTTACCGCTTTTTACATTAACGGAGGTCAAAACGCATGATCCCAAACGAACAGTACACCGAAACCGAAAGGCTCTATGAGCTGGGAGCGCAGACGGCAAGGCTTTTCCGTCCGAGCGGTGAGGTAAGCTCAAAGCGCATACGCTCGGAGCTTGACGAGGCGATGAAAGGCGTCGCCACGGCTCACGACACCGTGCGGCGGCGCTTCGGCAGAGCGGCCTCGGTGCCTGCCGCCTGCGAGTGGCTGCTTGACAACCGCTACGTCGCAGTGCGTGAGGAAAAGTGCGTAAAACGGGCGTTTTCCGGCAAGGAAAAGCTCCGAAGCTGCGACGACGGCGCAATGCTGCTTCTGCTGTGCCGCAGACTCGTCTCGGCAGGTGCGGGCAAGGTGACGCCGGAGCGATGCGCCGAGTTTCTCCGTGGCTTCCAGAGCGTGACGGTACTCACCGGGCAGGAGCTTCGGCTCTTCCCCGATGCGCTTCGTCATGCGCTTTTGCTGCGGCTCTCGGCAGTCTGCACCGCACTTCTCGGCAGCAGCGAACCCGATGAGTTTTCAAGCGAGATCGCAGCGGTATTCGGCTCGCTGAACACCGTCTCCGGCTCCGATATGCGGGCGCTGTGCGAGAGCGTCGATCTCACGGAGCAGACCCTTTCAAAGGACCCCGCCGGGGTGTATCGCCGCATGGACGAGAAAAGCCGGAGCTATTACAGGGAGCGTCTGCACAGGCTTGCAAAGTCCTCAGGCGTCGGTGAATACGAGCTTGCGCAGCGGCTCATTTCCGAGGCAAAGGAGCGAAATGAACACATCGGCGTTTTGCTTTTTGCGGACAAAAGAGCTCGCAGCGGCGCACTGTACATCACCGCAAACGTCGTGGCAACGCTGTTTCTCGCCGTGCTTTGCGGCTTTTTGGCGCACAGTGCGGCGGCGGCATTTCTGCTTCTGCTGCCCATATCCGAGCTTACGAAATCGCTTCTCGACCACATCATACTGCTCTGCGTCGAGCCTGCGTTCCTGCCGAGGCTCGACCTTTCCGAGGGCGTTCCCGACGAGGGGCGCAGCGTGTGCGTCATCTCCTCGCTGCTGACAAGTCCCGAAAGCGCCGAGGCGCTCGTGCGCAGGCTCGAGGAGATAAGTCTTTCAAACCGAAGCTGCGGCAAAAACCTCAGCTTCGGCATCCTTGCCGACCTGCCTGAAGCCGGAAGCGCCGTCACCGATGCCGACGCCGCCATCCTCTCTGCGGCGGCGGAGCGCATAAGTGCCCTCAATGAAAAATACTGCGGCGGCTTTTTCCTGTTTACCCGTCCCCGCAGGGAGACGCCGGACGGCGGCTTTTCCGGCTTTGAGCGCAAGCGTGGTGCGATCCTTGCGCTGGCACGGCTTCTGTGCGGCGAAAAAACCGATCTCCGTGCGGCGGTCGGCGACCCGGAACGCCTTGCTGACACACACTATATAATCAGTCTCGACGCCGACACCGTCCCCGCTCCAGACTCCCTCTCCGAGCTTATCGGCGCAATGCTGCACCCCCTAAACGCACCCGTACTCGACACCCAGCTTTGCCGCATAAGCTCCGGCTTCGGCATCATTCACCCCCGCATCGGCACGGAGCTTAAAAGCGTCTACTCAAACGATTTTGCCCGCATCTTCGCAGGCGTGGGCGGTTCGGAGCCGTACTCTGCGCTCTGCGGCGAGGTGTACATGGACCTGTTTTCAAACGGCGGCTTCTGCGGCAAGGGCATAATAGACGCACGGGCGCTGCTGTTCTGCTCGGAGGCGCACATCCCCGACGGTGAGGTGCTTTCGCACGACGCACTCGAAGGCGCATACCTGCACGGCGCTTACATGAGCGACGTCGAGTTCTGCGACTCGTTCCCGCCGACACCGCTGTCATACTTCCGCCGCAGCCACCGCTGGATACGAGGCGACTGGCAGAACGCACCGTGGATATTCTCACGCACCGCCGGGCTTTCCGACGTCGATCGCTTCCGACTGTTCGACAGCCTGCGGCGCTCGCTCGTTGCGCCGATGATATTCGCTGCGCTCTTCCTCGGTCTGTGCCTCGGCGCACCGGGCATGAGCCTTGCGGCATGGGCGGCGCTCCTTGCGCTCGCCTGCGGACTGCTTATCAGCCTCACCGACGCCATCGGCGACCGCCGACGCAGGACACGCTATCACAGCTCGCTGCTCTACGGCGTCGGGCTTGCGCTGCTGCGCACCTTTATACGGCTTTGGCTTCTGCCGTATGAAGCCTTTGTGTCGCTGAGCGCAATTCTGACCTCGCTCTGGCGTATGCTCATTTCCGGCAAAAAGCTTCTGCAATGGGAGACCGCCGCACAGAGCGCAGGAAAGAAAAGCTCTCCCCTGTCCTGCTTTGCAAGTATGTGGTTTTCAGTCGCTGCGGGGCTTGCGCTGATACTCATATCGGACGGCATTTTCGCCAAGGCCGCAGGGCTTATGTGGATGCTCTCGCCCCTTTGCGTTTACGCTCTGTCGCTGCCCGCAAGAAGCGCCGCCCGCATTTCGGACAAGGATAAAAAGTACCTCCTCGGTCTTTCCAAGGAAATTTGGTCATACTTCAAAACCTTCTGCACGGCGGAGGACAACTTCCTGCCGCCGGACAATTACCAGGAGCAGCCGCCCGTCGGCCTTGCGCACCGCACCTCGCCGACGAACATTGGGCTTGCGCTATGCTCCGCTCTGTGCGCATCCGACCTCGGCATCGACGGCGGTCGGGGCATCGAGCTTATCGTGAATATGCTCGGAACGCTTGAGCGTATGCCGAAGTACGGCGGTCATTTTTACAACTGGTACGACACCCGCACCCTGCGTCCGCTGTCCCCGAAGTACGTCTCCGCCGTCGATTGCGGAAACCTTTTCGTCTGCCTGCTTGCGGTGAAAAACGGACTGTGCGAGCATCGTTTTTTCGACGCCGCAAAGCGTGTCGAGGCGCTCATGCGCCCCATGGATTTCTCCGTTTTCTACGACCCCGTGCGCAGGCTCATGCGCATCGGCA
>SAMEA3663254__coassemble_665_pt1 | contig 8012 bp, 7 predicted proteins | sample SAMEA3663254__metabat2_low_PE_011 | metagenome-assembled genome bin SAMEA3663254 (sample SAMEA3663254) | pig gut metagenome | biome: pig gut; feature: pig-associated habitat; material: faeces | place: China | collected 2013 | reverse complement strand
GAGCAGTAGAACACGGGGATGGGCAGACCCCAGCGGCGCTGACGGGAGATGCACCAGTCGGCACGCTCACGGATCATTGCGCCCATGCGGTCCTTGCCCCATGCGGGCAGCCAGCGGACGTTTTCGCAGGCGGCGATCGCCTCGTCCTTGAAGCCGTCAACGGAGCAGAACCACTGCGGAGTGGCACGGAAGATGATGGGGTGCTTGCATCTCCAGCAGTGCGGGTAGCTGTGAACGATGTCCTCGGAGGCGAAGAGCACTCCGCTCTCCTTCATATCGTTTAAGATGATCGGATTGGATTCCTCGGTTTTAAGACCGGCGTACTTGCCGGCGTAATCGGTGTGGCGGCCCTGATCGTCCACGGGAACGACCATGTCCATGCCGTAGCGCTTGCAGGTCTGATAGTCGTCGGCGCCGAAGCCGGGAGCGGTGTGAACGCAGCCGGTACCGGAGTCCATGGTGACGTAGTCGGCAAGCACGAGACGGCTGGTCTTGGGCAGGAAGGGGTGAGACGCCAGCATATTCTCGAAGAACTCGCCGGGGTGCGTCTCCACGATGCCGTACTCCTCAAAGCCGCCGATGCGCATGACCTTCTCGACGAGCGCCTCCGCCATGATGTACATTTCATCGCTGCTTGCGGGCTTGACGACGGCGTAGCTCTCGCTCGGATGCAGGGCGATGGCGAGGTTGCCGGGCAGCGTCCAGACGGTGGTCGTCCAGATGAGGAAGTTGAGCTTACTGAGGTCGAGGTGCGACAGCTTTCCGAGATCGTCGTTCATCGGGAACTTGACGTACACGGTGGTGCAGGGGTCGTCCTGATACTCGATCTCCGCCTCGGCAAGCGCCGTCTCGTCGTGGGCGCACCAGTAGACGGGCTTTAGACCCTTGTAGATGTAGCCCTTGGCGTACATTTTGCCGAAGACACGGACCTCGTCCGCTTCAAAGCCCTTGCTCATGGTCTTGTAGGGATGCTCCCAGTCGGCGATGACGCCGAGACGCTTAAAGCCCTCCATCTGAATGCCGATATACTTCTCGGCGTAGGCCTCGCAGGCGGAGCGGAAGTCGGCGACGCTCATCGCCTTGTGGTTGAGCTTCTGCTCCTTGATGATGGCGCTCTCGATGGGCATACCGTGGTTGTCCCAGCCGGGGATGTAGGGGGTGTAGTAGCCACGCATCGCATAGCTTCTGGTGATAAAGTCCTTGATGGACTTATTAAGTGCGTGTCCCATGTGGATGTTGCCGTTACTGAACGGAGGGCCGTCGTGCAGGTTAAACAGGGGCTTGCCCTCGTTTTTCTTGAGCATTTCGTTGTAGATGTCAAGCTCCTGCCAGTGGGCGAGCATCTCCGGCTCACGCTTGGGCAGACCCGCTCTCATGGGAAAATCGGTCTTGGGAAGATTCAGTGTGTAATCGTACTTCTGTGCCATAGCTGTAAACTCCATTCTTTCAGATGTTGCCGTTTTGTCGGCTGCGGAATAATCGGATACAAACGCAAAAAAGCGTGCTTTGGCGGCACGCCTTTTCGCCGAGAGGAGCAACCCGCTCAGTTGTCCTTTGAGAACATGAATACCTGAGTGTTGCCGTTGTCCGGCTGGTCGGCTTCTGCCTTGGCTGAATTGCTCTCGTTCTGTATTCGGGCGTCCGCAGGAGCAGCGTCGTACTTAACGCTGCGGGATGCGACGCTTATGGAGTCAAGATTTGCAAGCTGCTTCTGGCAAAGCTCCTTCATGGTCTCAAAGAACTTTGCGGAGCTGAGCTTTGCCTTCTGGAGGCGATCCTCCTCCTGAGCGATCCTCTCGTCGATGCTGCCGATGGTAGCGGCTGCCTTTGCCTCGGCCTCGGAAACGATGGCGGCTGCACGGCTGCGTGCGTCGCTCTCGATCTGAACGCTGAGCTTCTGTGCGGAGAGGATAGCCATATTGAGCGCACTTTCGTTGGTGCGGTATTCCTCGATCTTGTCAACAAGGACCTTCATCTTCGCCTTGAGAGCGGAATTCTCCTTCTGGATAGCGCCGAGCTCCGCTGCGAGAGAGTCCATATAATCGTCCACGGCGCCCATTTCATAGCCGCCGAACACTGCCTTTTCAAAGGTTTTTTCACGAATATCCTGAGGGCTCGTCATATCAAAATCCACCTTTCTTTATTTGCGGGTCTGTCTGTTTCAGAAGTATATGCCGCTGGACTCGAAGTCCTCCACGGCGTCTCCCACCAAATCAACGTTTGTGGGGGTGAGTATATATGCCTGTGCGGACACACGCTTTATCTTTCCGCCCAGCGCAAAAGCGACGCCGGAAAGGAAGTCGATAAGCCTGCGGGAGACCTCCTTGTTCGTCTCCTCAAGGTTCATAAGCACGGCTCTGCGGTCACGGAGATTCTCCGCAATTTCCGCCGCCTCCTCAAAGGCTTCGGGCTTGCATATAACAAGCTTCATCTTATTGCCGCCCGCTCTTTCTGCGGGGCTTGCGTATGCGGGAGAAGTGCGGGTCTCTCTCTCACGGCGGGCAAAGACGCCGCTGCGGGGAGCCGCTGCGGGCTTTTCCTCCTCAGGCTCCGAGTCGTCGTACTCCTCGGTGAAGCCTTCCTCCTCGTCATATTCTTCGCTTTCGAAAAAATCATCTTCGTCGTCGTTAAAAGGGCGTGCGATCTTCTTCAGCTCGTCCAGGAATGCCATCGGCGCACCTCCGAATCTTATTTGGTCCCGTAGTCTCTGGCACCGAATATCCCGGTGCCGACACGGACGATATTTGCGCCCTCCTCAATTGCGGTTTCGTAGTCGGCGCTCATACCCATGGACAAAAAGTCCATATGGATATTATCGTATTTTTTTGCTCCGATGTCAATAAAAAGCTGCTTCATTTGAGCAAAATACGGGCGATTTTCTTCGGGAGAAGCGCAAATCGGGGGTATCGCCATAAGCCCTCTTACCTGCACGGAGGAAAAATGTGAAATCTTTTCCGCAGCGCAAATAAGCTCTCCCGGCGCAAAGCCGCTCTTGGCTTCCTCGTTCCCGATGTTCACCTCAAGCAGAATGTCCTGCCTGATGCCGAGCTTTTTTGCGGCAGCGTCGATCTTTTCGGCAAGCTCCACGGAGTCTACGGAGTGGATAAGCGCCGCCGTTCCGACGACGAATTTCACCTTGTTTTTCTGAAGATGCCCGATGAAATGCAGCGGGCAGCCCTCGTATGCGCCGGCTGCGTTTTTCTCGCAAAGCTCCTGCACACGGTTTTCGCCGCAGATATCGACGCCTGCGGCGATCGCCTCACGCACACGGTCTGCGTCGTTCATCTTCGTTGCGGCGCAAAGCAGCACCTCACTCGGCGCTCTGCCGCTTCTTTCCGCTGCGAGCGCAATGTTTTTCTTTACCCGCAGCACGTTTTCAGCAATGCTCATCTTTCTATGACCCTGCCTTCGTGTATATTTTCGCCAGATACGACGACCTCCATACCGACCCGAAGCTCGTCGCTTCGGACGGTAACGCTGTCGCCCTCGGTATATAAGACCTCGACCGGGACCCTTTTTGCAAGCCCCAGCGAGACGGTGTAAACATATTTTTCTTTGCCGCCGTGCAGCGCCTTAAGCGGCAGGACGATGCCGCCCTCGCCGGGAAAGCTCACCGTCGCATTTGCACGGCGCTCGTACAAAACGGAGTACAGCCCCTCCCGCACACGGAGTATCACGGTGCCGTCATGCACCGACTGCACCGTTGCGGGGTAAGAGCGCTTTAGCGTGAGCGTGACCTTTTGTCCCTCACGGAAATCACCGTCGCCGCAGGAGGCGGCAAAGTACCAGCTTGCGCCGTAGACGATGCGCCCCACGGCGTCGGCGTTGTCGCTCTTTTTGAGGCTCGGATAATCCTCCGGCGCTGCGCCCTCGAAACCGTCAAGGTACGAGCTGAAGTAGCCGGAGCATGGGGCGGCAAAAAAGCTTATGCCGCCGTCCCGTGCGAGTGCAGGAATAACCGCACCCTGCCCCGCTTCGTCGCAGAGGGCAAAGTATGCGTCCCTGTCTGCGTCCGCTATGCACAGCACGCTGCCGCCGGTAACGTACTCCCCCTCCCTCGGCAAAACGACGGGTGAGGAAATGCCGCAGGAAACGACCGTCTCGCTGCGAAACACCGTGCCGTCGAGCGCAAGGTCCGGCGCCGAGGGCGCCGCCTCGCACACGGCGATGACGGGCTTCGGCTCCGCCTCGCTCAGAAACGCTGCGCCGCCGTATGCCGCCGCCGCAAGAAAAACGGCTGCGGCGGCAAAGCGGAGGTAGGACTTATTCCTCAAGACTCAGGGGCTTGGGCGGGATTATCGTCGATATTGCGTGCTTGTAGATAAGCTGCTGCTTACCGTCGGTGTCAAGCACGACGGTAAAGCCGTCGAAGGATCGGATGATCCCGTGCATCTGAAAGCCGTTCATAAGAAAGACCGTGACGCTTAGCCTGTCACGTCTGAGCTGATTCAAAAATACGTCCTGTAGATTCTGTGTCTTTTGCATAATTCTGCTCCTGTCTATGTAATGATTTGCGCTGTGCGCAGCATCATCATAGACCGAAGGAGTGAAGATATTCGGTCGAAAGCCGTCGTGCCTCCAAAAAATCGGGCGTTTGCCCGTGGCGTATCCAAAGAAGCCCTTCCTTGCGCCGCAGCCATGTGAGCTGACGCTTGGCGTAGCGTCGGCTCTCACGCTTAATTAGCTCTATCGCTTCGTCCCTCGTGATCTCGCCACGAAGCGCCGAGAGTGGCTCCTTGTAGCCGATCGCCTGCATTGCGGTGCAGTCGGGGTTAAGTCCCTCGCTTTGCAGCGCCTTAACCTCCTCAAACAGACCGAGACGCACCATTTCGTCGACACGGTCGTTTATGCGCGCGTACAGATGCTCACGGTCGAGGTAGTCGAGAGCAATGACCGCCGCACGGTAGCGGGGCGGGGCAAGCCTCGTCTCCCGATCATGCTCGCTCAGGCTCTTTCCCGTGAGACGGTACACCTCGAAGGCACGGATTATCCTGCGCCTGTCGGTCGGCGGCAGCTTTTCGGCACGCTCCGGGTCGAAAACACGAAGCTGCCGCAGCATCTCCTCGCCGCCAAGCTCGTCATACCTGCGCTCAAGCTCCGCCCGAAGCTCCGGGTCCTCCCCGGCGGCGGAGGCAAAGTCCCGGCCGGAAAGCAGGGAGTCGATGTAAAGATTCGTACCGCCGACGATAAGGGGCAGCTTCCCTCTTGCCAAAATGTCGTCCGTGCAGGCGGAGGCTTCCTCAACGTAGCGCGCAACGGAGTATTGCTCACTCGGCTCTGCCACGTCTATCATGTGATGCGGCACGCCGCAGCGCTCGTCGGGCGTTGCCTTTGCCGTGCCTATATCCATGCGGCGGTAGACCTGCATGGAGTCCGCCGAAACGATCTCCCCGTCAAAGCTCCTTGCAAGCTCGACCGAGAGCCTTGTCTTGCCCGTTGCGGTGGGTCCGCATATCACGGCGACCGTCGGGATATTGTCGTTAATGTTCATGCTCATACTATCCGGCTGAAGAATTTGTCAAGCTCCGTTTTCGTGAGCGTGACGGAAACGGGTCTGCCGTGCGGGCAGTAGCGCACCTCGCCCGACACGACCGCCTTTGCGATGCGGTCAAGCTCCGCCGGGTCGTGGCGGCGTCCCGCCTTTATCGCCGCCTTGCAGGCGACGGTGTGCAGAAGCTCCGTGCGTCCCGCCTTTGCGTCGTCGGCGCCGCCGGTGCGCAGCTTTACGCAAAGTTCCTCGACGGCGGCGGCGGCGTCACCGGGGTCAATGTCCTCCGGGAGCGCACGAAGTGCGTATGCTCCCTCGCCGAACGGCTCAAGCTCGAAGCCCAGCTCCGAGAGCGTCTCGCCGTTTGCCTCAAGCGTCTCGGAATCCTCCGGAGAAAGGCGCACGAGGATAGGCTCCAAGAGCGTCTGACTCATGACCTCACGCTCGCTCTGCACAAGCCTGTCAAAGATCATGCGCTCGTGGGCTGCGTGCTTATCAATGAGCAGCAGTTTCCCGTCAAATTCGACGAGAATGTATGTGTTCAGCGCCTCACCGATGAGACGGTAGGCGGGAGAGGCGATTTTTTCAACAGTTTCAACTGCTTTTTCAACATTTTTGCTTTTTGTCGAAGCGGGAAAAACGCTGTCGTATTCCGGCATCGGACTGCGAAAAACGGCGCTTTGCGGCGCCCTTGCGGGGGCGGGCTTAAACACGGGAGCGGGTCTTTCGGAAAACGACGGACGGGAAAACGTTGTGCGTGGTCTGTCGTTAAATGTCGCAGAGGCGCTTTCGGTGAGCTTTTTTGTCCCCTCCGAAAGGCTTATCTCAAGGGGCTTGTCCTCCGCTTCGAGGGCGCTGCGCACGGTCTGATACACGGCGTCAAAGACCTTTTTCTCCTCGGAAAACTTCACCTCTGTCTTTGCGGGGTGTACATTTACGTCGACTGCGGCGTTGCCGAGAGTGAGGTATACGACGCAGGCGGGGAAGCGCCCCGTGAGCAGCGTATTGCGGTACGCCTGCTCGACAGCGGACTGCAAAAGCGCCGAACGGATATACCTTCCGTTGCAGAAGAAATACTGTCTGCTGCGGCTGCCCTGACCCTTAGCCGGAGAGGACACAAAGCCCTCGACCGACACGCCGTCGGCATTGCCCCGACAGGGAAGCAGGGAGGTCGCAAGCTCCCTGCCGAGCAGGGAATACACGGCGGAATCGGACCTTGCGTCGCCGGGGGTGAAAAACTCCTCCGCCCCGTCTCTTATGCAGCGCACGGAGACTTCGGGTCTGCCGAGGGCGCAGTGCAGCGCCGCAGCGATGCAGGCGGAAGCCTCGCTCCTGTCGCTTTTGAGGAACTTGAGCCTTGCGGGGGTGTTGAAGAAAATGTCCCGCACGGTGATGCTCGTCCCCTCCGGGCAGCCGCAGGGCAGCATATCGACGATGTCGCCCGCCTCGACGGTCATTTTAATGCCCTCGTCGGAGCCTTTTTCACGGGTGCAAAGCTCGATGCGGCTGACCGCTGAAATGGCGGCAAGAGCCTCGCCTCTAAAGCCCATCGTGCCGATGGCTTCAAGCCCCCGCTCGTCGTGAAGCTTGCTCGTTGCGTGCCGCATGAAGGCGATACCGGCGTCCTCGGGGCTCATGCCGCAGCCATCGTCACTGATGCGTATGTAGGGAGCGCCGCCGTTTTTGAACTCGACCGTCACCTTTTTGGCACCTGCGTCGAAGGCGTTTTCCATAAGCTCCTTTATGACCGAGGCGGGACGTTCGACGACCTCGCCTGCGGCGATCATGTCCGCCAGATGCGGCGGAAGAATGTTTATCCTTGTCATGGCTACCTCTGATACAATATATAATATATCATTATACATTATTTTAGTTGAAAGTTCCACTCTTTTTATGGTAAAATGCTCGGAGAACGTTAATAAAGGAAAACAGTGAATCAATATGGCATATGTGAGAAAAGAGATCGGGGTCGGGGACATAAAGCGGCAGGAGGAATACTGCGCCGAGGTCTTTGACCGAATAACCGCAAACGGCGCAAGACCGCTTGCGATGGTGGATACCTACGGCTGTCAGCAGAACGAGGCGGACAGCGAAAAGATAAGGGGCTACCTCGCCGAAATGGGCTACGGCTTCACGCAGGACGAGTTCCAGGCGGACCTTATAGTCGTCAACACCTGCGCCGTGCGTGAACACGCAGAGATGCGTGTCCTCGGCAACGTGGGTCAGTTAAACCACTCCAAAAAGGCAAAGCCGGGGCAGATCGTCGCCGTCTGCGGCTGCATGGTGCAGCAGCCCCACATGGCGGAGAAGATACGGCGCTCCTACCCCGTGGTGGATATGGTCTTCGGACCGCATGAGCTTTGGCGTCTGCCGGAGCTTATGCTGCGCTACCTCGAAAAGGGCAAGCGTGTGTTCGAGACGACACAGTCCGACGGCACCGTCGCAGAGGGGATTCCCCAAAAGCGTGACGGCAGCATAAAGGCGTGGCTGTACATCATGTACGGCTGCAACAACTTCTGCACCT
>SAMEA3663254__coassemble_604_pt1 | contig 8420 bp, 9 predicted proteins | sample SAMEA3663254__metabat2_low_PE_011 | metagenome-assembled genome bin SAMEA3663254 (sample SAMEA3663254) | pig gut metagenome | biome: pig gut; feature: pig-associated habitat; material: faeces | place: China | collected 2013 | reverse complement strand
TGTAGCCGTCGCTCCCGTCGGAAATGTACTGTCCCCAGTTGTAGACGTTTATCGTTACCTCCTCGGCGCTTGCCGTCGGCGACGGCAGAACGGGTGCGAGTGCAAGGAGCATCAGAAGGGTTAAAAGGGCTGCAAAGAATCTTTTCATGCACCCACCTTCTTTCTTCCGTACGCCTTTTTGTTGTCACGGACACGCTTTTCGTCCTTCGCCTGCAGCAGGTTCATAACGACCATAACGATCAGAATGACCGCAAACAGGAGGGTGAAAAGTGCGTAAATTTTGGGGTGCAGGGGCTTTTTGGTGTAGTTGTAGATCTCGACGGGCAGCGTCACGAACTTGGGTCCGTAGACGAAATAGCTGATGACGAAATCGTCGAGGCTCATGGTAAAGGACATGAGAGCACCGGAGATGATGCCCGGCGTTATCTCGTGGATAACGACCTTGAAAAACGCCTGCACCGGGGTGCAGCCGAGGTCCTGCGCCGCCTCGTTGAGGTTCGGGTCCATCTGATGCAGCTTCGGCATGACCGACAGAATGACGTAGGGCAAGCAGAAGGTAACGTGCGCTATGAGCAGCGTCGCAAAGCCGAGGATGTTGTTTATCTTCAGCAGCGTACCGACGAAGGCAAAGAGCAGCGCCAGCGAAACGCCGGTGACGATCTCGGGGTTCGTCATGGGGATGTTCGTGATGCTCATGGACAGCTTGCGCAGCTTGGGACTCATGGAGTTTATGCCGATCGCCGCCGCCGTACCCAAAACGGTCGCAATGACGGAAGCGATGACGGCGACTATCACCGAGTTTAGAAGCAGCGGCAGAAGCACGCCGTCGGAAAACAGCTCACGGTAGTTATCCAGGGTAAAGTCCTTGAACACCGCAATGTCCATACCGCTGTTAAACGACCCGACCGCAAGCACGATCATGGGGATGTACAGAAACAGCAGGACGACCACGGTAAATATCTTGTTGAAGCGCCTCATACCGTGATCACCTCCTCGTCGTCGCCGAAGCGGTTCATGACTCCGATGCAGATGAAGATGACGACCATCAGCACGAGACTGAGCGCTGCGCCGAGGTTGGGGTTGTATGCGGTCTTAAACTGGCTCTCGATAACGTCGCCTATAAGGGTCGTGCCGGAGGAGCCGAGCTTCTGCGAGATGTAGAAGGTGGACACGGCAGGCACGAACACCATGGTAAAGCCGGAGACGATGCCGGGCATCGACAGCGGCAAAATGACCCTCTTAAACACGCCCGCATTGTTGCAGCCGAGGTCCTGCGCCGCTTCGACGAGGCGGCCGTCGATCTTGACGATGACGCTGTACAGCGGCATTATCATGTACGGCAGGTAGTTGTACACCATGCCGAGGACGACGGCGCCGTTGTTGCGGATAAGCGGCAGCGGCTTTAGACCGAGTGCCATGATGAAATTGTTGATAATGCCCGTATCCTCGGTCAGTGCGACCCACGCAAGCGTGCGCAGCAGGAAGCTGATGCACATGGGCAGCATGATGAGCATATAGAGTATTCGCTGCTTAAGCTCGGAGCGGCTTGCGATGTAGTACGCCACCGGGTAGCCGATAACGAGGCAGATGATCGAGGAGATGAGCGCAAGCCAAATGCTCTTTATGAGGATGGGGATGTAATTTCCGAGGTTCTGAAGATTTGCGAGGGTGAACTGACCTGTCTGCGAATCGGTCAGGGCGTAGTACGCCACGATGAGCAGCGGGATGACGGTAAACAGCGCCATCCACACGAGGTAAGGTGCGGCAAGCTTAGTCTTCATCTTCGCTTTCCTCCGCCGCCGTCTCCTCCTCACCTTCGGGATACAGGTCGGGATCGTCCATCTCGTCGTATTCCGCAGAGTAGGAGCTGTAATCGCCGAACATACCGGAGTATTCGCTCTTGTGCATGATGTGAATGTCCTCCGGCTCAAGGCGTATGCCTATATACTCGCCGACGGAGTGGTAGTCCGTCGTCTGAATGAGCCACTTAAAGCCCTTAAAATCGACGATCGTGTCGTAATGCACACCCTTAAAGGTGACCGAGGTGACGGTGCCGCAAAGGTGACCGTTGTCCGGCGGCACGATGTCGATGTCCTCCGGACGGATAACGACGTCCACGGGTTCGTTTTTCTCAAAGCCTGCGTCAACGCACTTAAAGCGTCTGCCGAAGAACTTCACGAGTCTGTCCTCAAGCATCACACCGTCGAGGATATTGCTTTCGCCGATGAAATCCGCAACGAAGGCGTTTTTAGGCTCGTTGTAAATATCCTCCGGCGTACCGATCTGCTGGATGCGGCCCTTGTCCATGACGACGACGGTGTCGGACATAGAAAGCGCCTCCTCCTGATCGTGAGTTACATATATAAAAGTAATGCCCATCGCCTGCTGAATACGCTTGAGCTCGTTCTGCATATCCTTGCGGAGACGCAGATCCAAAGCGCCCAGGGGTTCGTCGAGCAGCAGCACCTTGGGGCGGTTCACGAGCGCACGAGCAATTGCGACACGCTGCTGCTGACCGCCGGAGAGCTGAGCAACTCTGCGGTTTTCAAAACCCTTGAGGCTCACTATCTCAAGCATTTCGGTGACACGCTCGTCTATCTCCTCCTCCGGCACCTTTGCTATGCGCAGACCGAAGGCGACGTTTTCGTAAACGTCGAGATGAGGAAACAGAGCGTACTTCTGAAAGACCGTGTTGACCTTTCTTTTGTGAGGCGGGACATCGTTTATCCTGACGCCGTCAAACATAACGTCTCCGGAGGTCGGCTTGATAAAGCCGCCGATTATCCTGAGCGTCGTTGTCTTGCCGCAGCCGGACGGACCGAGCAGCGTCAGAAATTCCTTATCATTAAAATACAGGTTAATATCGTCTAAAACGATTTCATCGTCAAACGCCATTTTGCAATTAACAAGGCGAATGAGTTCTTTGGACATTTATCCTCCCCCATTTCCGGCGCAAATGCGCTAAAATTGTTTAAGGGCATTCCGGAACCTGCCTCCGGAATGCCCTTTGCATCGCTACCAATATACATACATGACGCCGTAAAGTCAACAAAAATCAACAATTTTTCTGCATTTTGCTCTAAATGTCACGAAGCTCGGCAATGCCGAAATATTTTTCGGCAAAATCGACGGACTCCACGGCAAATTCTCTGCCTCTGAGGTAGTTTAATATCCCTGCGTCCGTGGGGAAATCAAAGCGCAGGCGGTAGGAATAAAGCGCCTGCCCCTTTTCGCCGTACTCACGGTTCACCCGCTCCCTGCCGTACTTCCCGTCGCCGAGCAGGGGCCAGCCTGCGTGCGCCATCTGCACCCTTATTTGGTGGGTGCGACCCGTTAAAAGCCTGCACTCCACGAGCGACAGTCTGCCCTTGGTGCATATGACACGATACTCCGTCGCAGCGGGCTTTGCCCCCGGCATGGGCTTGTCCTTTACATAGACCTGATTTTTCTTTGCATCCTTGAACAGATAGTTTTCCAGTCTGCCGGAGGAGGGCTTCGGCGTACCAGTGACGGCGCAGAGGTAGAATTTTTCTATCTCCCTGTCCTTTATCTTGTCGTTCAGAATGCGCAGGCTCTCGGCGTTTTTCGCTGCGATCACGATGCCGCCCGTGTTGCGGTCGATGCGGTTGCACAGCGCCGGAGCGAAGGAGTTTTCCGCCTTGGGCTGCCACTCGCCCTTCTGCGCCAGATACGCCTGGATGTTTGCGATGAGCGTGTTGTAATCCCACTGTCCTGCGCTGTGACACAGAACGCCGGGCTTTTTGTCGGCAAGCAGGATGTTCTCGTCCTCGTAGACCACGGTGAGCTTCGGCGTGCCGACCTTCAAATAGGAGTTTTCCTCCCTCGGCTTTTCAAAAAACTCGTCGTTTATGTAAAGACTCAAAACGTCGCCCTCGCAAAGTCTCGTGTCGCGCTTTGCACCCTTGGAGTTCACCTTTATACGCTTTAAGCGTATATACTTTTGCAGCAGCGACTCCGGCAGCAGCGGCACCGCCTTGCCGACGAAGCGGTCAAGTCTCTGACCTGCGTCGTTTTTTCCTATCGTAATTTCCTTCATGCGTTTTTCTCCCGTAAAAAAGTGCGCCGTAAGGCGCACTTATCTGCGGCGGCGGGACTTGCCCCTGTCCGCATACATGGGGTTTCCGGCAATGCGGCTGTCCGATTCCTGCATAAACTTCTTGAGCTTATCCTCAAAGCTCTTGTCGGCGCTTGTCTCCTGCGTCTGCGGAGGCGCCTGCACCGTCCGCTGCGGCTGACGGTTGGGCTTTTCCTGTCTCTGGCGCTCAAAGGCGGGCTTCGGCGCAGGCTCCGCTTTCTTGACGGAGAGGTTCAGCTTCCCGTCGTTTATGCTGATAAGCTTCACCTTAACGGTCTGACCTACGCTCAGAAAATCGTGTATGTCTGCGACATACGCATTCGCCACCTCGGAAATATGCACAAGTCCGCTTTGTCCGCCCGGCAGAGCGACAAAAGCTCCGAACTTGGTGATACCCGTTACCTTGCCTTCCAGCACTTCTCCAATTTCAAACTGCATGAATCGTTTTACCCCGTTTACCTGTAATTATCTATGAATATGATTTCGCCCGGCTCAACCAGTCCGAGCCTGTCTCTCGCTATACCTTTAATAAACTCATCCGTATCGCAGCTCAAAAGCTTTTCCTCAAGCTCGTCTGTCTCAGCCTGAGTATCGTCAATTTCACGCTGCAGCAGCTCAGTCATATCTTTTGCGTCCCGCAGAGCGTCCATCGTCTCCGCAAGATTCCACGCCGCATATATCAGCAGCGCCGCAATCACCGCCCCGCCTATCGTAAGCAGCTTCGGTCTCAATCGCATCGCCTCCCGAATCACGGTCCGATTTTCTTTTCATTGTAAACCATGCTCGGCAATTTGAAAAGACATTTTTTGCTTGATCGGCAAAAAATTTTCCGACAATGCGAAACGGACGCAAAATCAGCGCCAAAAGCCCCGTAAATGCTGCAAAGACCGGCAAAAACAGACGGCTTAGCAGCCGCATATATGTGTAAAAGCCCAAGGCGGCAAAGCCCGCCATAAAGAGATTCAGCTCCCCGTCGCCGACGCTCATGCCCAGCGTAAACAGCGCAAAGCCCAAAGCGCCGACAAAGAGCAGGTCGAAAAACCAGTTCAGCCCCAAGCGGCGGCGTATCGCCCTGAGCACATCGTAGATAACGCCAAGCCCCAGCCCCGCTGCGTAGGCGGCGACGAGCTGCAAAAGCTGGCGCTTTACCTCAAGCTCCATTTATCCGAAAAGCCTCGACCAAAAGCCGCCGGAGGATGAGGGCGTCTCCTCGTACAAAAGCTCGCTTATAAGCCCCTCGACGTTCAGCTCCCCTGCGTCAAGATTGATTCTCCCGATATGCAGTCCGCTGCCCCGCACCACGAGATTGCCCTGCGCCGTCTGCATGACGACCTCGGTCTCGTCGAAGCTTTCCACGTCCTCGACCCCCGTCACCGACAGCTTGCTGCGATTTTCCATGCTCAGACCGTGATTTTTGGGCGCCGCCTTGCTTTTTTCCTCGTATGCCATGTTTTCGCTCCTTTGCTTTTTTAACAGCCTATGCAAGCGGCGCTTTCAAAATGCCCTCGCAAACTTTTGTGCGAAAAAATATATAATTTTTCTTGCGACTTTTTGAATAAAAGCCTTGACAGCGGCAAAAAATAGTGCTATATTAGCACTCAGATAAAGAGAGTGCCAGCATTAGCGAGGTGCGAGTGCCAAATGAGCATAAGCGAACGTAAAAAGAAAATACTTGCGGCGCTTGTCGAGGAGCATATCAGAACGGCAGAACCCGTCGGCAGCAAGGTCATTGCCCGCATCGCCGACCTCGGATGCAGCTCCGCAACGATCCGCAACGAGCTGTCGGAGCTTACCTCGATGGGCTATCTTGAGCAGCCGCACACCTCTGCCGGACGTGTGCCGACCCCTGCGGGCTATAGGATATACGTCAACGAGCTTATGCACAGGCAGAAGCTTTCGCTTGAGGAGACGGAGGAGATAGAGAGGCGCCTGAACGATAAGATGACGCAGCTTGACAGCATGATGAGCGACGTCGGCAAAATGGCGTCACAGCTCACGGATTATCCGAGCCTCATGCTCACGAGCTATGCCCCCGCCACGATAAAGCGCTTTGATCTTATATATATTGATGCCAACACGTTCATAATTGTGGCGATGCTGAGCAACAATACCGTTAAGAACAAGCTTGTACACCTGCCGATCTCGGTGGATTCCGGGATGATCGCAAAGCTCTCCTCTCTCTTTAACGCAAACTTCACCGGAATATCGAACGAGAAGATAACGCCGCTGCTGATCAACAGCACCGAGCGTGCGGCGGACGATACGATGGGACTCACCGCAGTCATCGCCTCCTTTGCGATGGAGATACTTGCGGGACAAAGCGGAGTCGAAGCCTTCGTTACAGGCGAAAATAGGCTGCTTAGTCAGCCGGAGTTTCGAGATCCCGACAAGGCGCACCGCCTGATGAGCTACCTGTCCGACGGCGGGCATTTAATATCCGGCAACGTTATCGATCCCAATTCGGACATCACGGTGCTGATAGGTCCCGAAAACGTCGCCGAGGAGCTTAAAGACTCCAGCGTCGTCATAGCGAGCTATGACATGGGCGACAATACGAAGGGGCTTATCGGAGTGGTAGGACCCACGAGAATGGATTATTCCGCAGTGGCAGCTAAGCTCAGCTTCCTTGCGGCAGGTCTTTCAAAGCGTCTCGGCGGCGGAGAGGCTCCCCCGTCGGGAATGCACAACAAGCTGATAATCAAGGGAGATGACATTATAGATGAGCACTGAGAAAGAGAAAAAGGACACCGCCCCCGTCGAGGAAAGCGCCGCCGAAGAAAGCAAGGAGACAGCCCCCGTCGAGGAGGAACCTAAAAAGGAAAAGAAGTCCAAGCCCAAAAAGGAAAAGGACAAGGAGTCCAAAAAGGCTCCCGACTTAAAGGAAGCCGCCGAAAAGCTCGTCCGTGAGGAAAAGGACAAATACCTTCGCCTCGCCGCCGAGTACGACAACTTCCGCAAGAGAAGCCAGAAGGAAAAGGATTCGCTTTACACCGACATCAAGGTCGACACGCTGCGCAAGTTCCTTCCGGTGTACGACAATCTTGAGCGTGCCTTAAAGCAGGCGACTGCGGACGAGGCGTACCGCAAGGGCGTCGAGATGATAATGGCGCAGTTCAAATCCACGATGGACGGACTCGGCGTCACCGAGATCGCAGCGGAGGGCGAGAAGTTCGACCCCGAAAAGCACAATGCGGTCATGCACGTTGAGGACGAGAGCTTCGGCGAAAACGAGATAGTCGAAGTGTTCCAGAGGGGCTTTACCCTCGGTGACAAGGTAATCCGTTTTGCCATGGTCAAAGTGGCAAACTGATTATATAAAAAAGTATATTATTTTCATTTTCAAATAGGAGGATATTATTATGGGTAAGATTATAGGTATCGATCTCGGTACAACCAATAGCTGCGTAGCCGTCATGGAAGGCGGCGAAACCGTTGTTATCGCAAACGCAGAAGGCGCACGCACCACCCCGTCAGTCGTAGCATTCGCAAAGACCGGCGAAAGGATGGTAGGTCAGGTCGCAAAGCGTCAGGCGATCACCAACCCCGACCGCACCATTTCCTCCATCAAGCGTGAGATGGGTTCCAACTACAAGGTAAATATCGACAACAAGGCATACACTCCTCAGGAGATCTCCTCCATGATCCTTCAGAAGCTCAAGGCCGACGCCGAGAGCTACCTCGGTCAGCCCGTGACCGAAGCGGTCATCACCGTTCCTGCATACTTCACCGACGCACAGCGTCAGGCAACCAAGGACGCAGGCCGCATTGCAGGACTGGACGTAAAGCGTATCATAAACGAGCCTACCGCAGCGGCACTCGCATACGGTCTCGATAAGGAAGTCGATCAGAAGATCATGGTCTACGACCTCGGCGGCGGCACCTTCGACGTCTCCGTCCTTGAGATCGGCGACGGCGTTATCGAAGTTCTTGCGACCGCAGGCAACAACCGTCTCGGCGGCGACGACTTCGACGCCTGCATCACCAAGTACCTCGTTGACGAGTTCAAGAAGGCAGAGGGCATCGACCTGTCCGGCGACAAGGTCGCAATGCAGCGTCTGCGTGAGGCAGCCGAGAAGGCAAAGATCGAGCTGAGCGGTGTCACCACCTCCAACATCAATCTGCCCTACATCACCGCAGATGCGACCGGACCCAAGCACCTCGACCTCACCCTCACCCGTGCAAAGTTCAACGAGCTGACCCACCACCTCGTTGAGAAGACCGCAGGCCCCGTAAAGCAGGCACTTGCAGACTCCGGTCTGTCCGCAAGTCAGATCACCAAGGTCCTCATGGTCGGCGGCTCCTCCCGTATCCCCGCAGTTCAGGA
>SAMEA3663254__coassemble_599_pt1 | contig 8461 bp, 6 predicted proteins | sample SAMEA3663254__metabat2_low_PE_011 | metagenome-assembled genome bin SAMEA3663254 (sample SAMEA3663254) | pig gut metagenome | biome: pig gut; feature: pig-associated habitat; material: faeces | place: China | collected 2013 | reverse complement strand
AGCACAAAATCTAATGCGCAGCAGGGGGAGTGTGAGGGGGGAGCGAATCGGCGGTGCGTTTGACGAGCATAGCGAGATTTTTTGTGAAAACACCTTTTCACAAAAAATGTGGCGTGTTTTGCAGGTGTCAAAAAATCAAAGTTTTTTGACACGCTGACAAGTCCTGAAAACGGAGTTTTCGGGACTTGTACTTTTTGGTGCGTTGTGGTACAATAAATCTCATTCTGTTGAACAGTTTGATTTGAGAAAGGAGATATTGCCCTTGTCGGTGCTGGAAGCTATAATACAGGGCTTTGCCGGGGGAGCGGGTGAGTTCCTGCCGATTTCCGGCTCAGGACATCTGTCCGTGCTGCGGGATCTTTTCAATATGCCCGGCGGCGAGGGGCATATGCTCCTTGACGCAATGATACATATAGGCGCAGTCTTGGCGCTTCTCTTCATGTACTGGAGCGACGTGAAGCTCATGCTGGGCGAGACCTCCGACCTGCTGCACGGCAGAGCTGCGGATAAGCGCTCTGCGGGAAAACGCTCCGGCTCAGGCGTCAGGCTCCTGCTGCTGATACTCACGGCGACGCTGCCTCTTGCCCTTGCGCTGCCGGTGGAGTCGTACGTCCTCCTGCTCACGAAGGAAGCGGCGTTCGTCGGCTTTGCGATAGTCCTCACGGGCTGCATCCTTGCCGTGTACCCGAAGTTTACGGCGCAGGGCAAAAACGGCGACAACCTGCTGTTTAAGGATGCGCTAATCATCGGACTTTGCCAGCTCGTCTCTGTGCTTCCGGGAATTTCGAGAGTCGCCGCAGTCATGACTGCGAGCGCCTCCGTCGGCTCAGAGCGCAGCTTTTCCGTAAAGTTTGCGATGCTCTCCGGCATCCCCGTGCTGCTCGGCGCCGCAATTTACGAGATAGTTATCGCCGCCTCTGCGGGCATTGACCCCGCCTGCATTCCGGCTTACATATTGGGAATGGTGTTTTCCATGATCGCAGGGGTCTTTTCGATAAGCACGATGAAGCTTTTGAGCAAAAAGAGCGGCTTCGGCGGCATTGCGTACTACTGCCTTATTGTCGGCGTGCTTACCGTGATACTTTCCATGATATTCTGATAACGGGTGAATAATATGCCTCAGACAACCAAAAAGAAAAAACCTGCAACAACAAAAAAGAAAAGCACCGCATCTGCGAAAAAGCCTGCTGCGCCGGAGAAAAAGCCGATCCGCAGAGAGGTTTTCGGAGCGATACTCGCAGTTCTCGGAGTGCTGACCTTTATCGGCTATTTTTCGGGTGAAGCGTTTCTTGTGAGCGGCGTTTGTGCCGTCGTCAAGGGACTTATCGGCTTCGGCTACTGGGTGTTCCCGCCGATGCTGCTCATCGCCGCATGGGGACTGCTGCTCCACCGCGGGAAGCCCGTTGCCCTGCGCACGACGGCGGCACTCATGGTGCCGGTGTTTACCGGAGCATTTGCGGACATTTTCCATCCCATCAACCTCTCGAAGCAGACCGAGATATTCAAGACGCTGTACGAAAGCGGCAAGGAGCTTTCCTGCGGCGGCGTTTTGGGAGGTCTGATCTCCTACGGACTTTCGAGCGCCATCACCTCGGTCGCAGCGGGTATACTGCTGTTCCTGCTGCTTCTGCTGTGTATGCTCGGCGCATTTAACCTGAAGCCCTCCGGCGTCGTTGCGTGGTTTAAGAACAGGGAGCGCCCGGAGTATGAGCCGGAGGAGGACGAGGGTGAAGAAGCGCCCGTCAAAAAGCCCAAGCAGAAAAAGCCCGCCCCCGCAGAGATACCCAAGGAGGAGGAGCCTAAGCCCGCACCTGCGCCCAAGTGCAGAAAGAGTGCGATAGACATTCCCCTCGACGACGATTTCGACAAGCCGGAGGAGGAGTTTACAAGCAAAAAGACCAGCGTTTTCGGCAGCAAGATCCCGCCCGTCGGCACACGGCACACGGAGAACGTGAAGCCCGTGAGCATCGAGGAGGCGGAGGCGATTGCCGGAGTAAGCTCCGCCGTCACGCTAAGCGGCAGCGGCAAAACCGCTGCGGCGGAGATAAACGACCCTCCCAAGAAGCTCGCCAAGGAGGAGATCGCCGCCGAGACTGCGGCAATTGCCGGGGAAATAGCCGCAAAGGGCGACCCCGACGAATACGAAAAGCCGCCCATCTACCTGCTCAAAAAGGGTCATGCGGTGTCCGCAAGCTCCGAGGAGGAGCTGCGTCTCAATAAAGACCGCCTTGCAAGCTCAATAAAGAGCTTCGGCGTCAACGCAAGGATCATCGGCTACACGAGAGGCCCTACGGTCACGAGGTTTGACCTTGAGCTGGAGCAGGGTGTGAAGCTCAACAGACTGACCAATCTTTCCGATGACATTGCGCTTGCCCTCGGCGTCGTGAGCGTCAGAGTTGCGCCCATCCCCGACAAAATTTCCACGGTGGGCATCGAGGTGCCGAACAAGGTCATCAGCACCGTCTACCTCCGTGACATCATCGACTCGCCCAAGTTCAGAGCGGCAAAGAGCGTCACCTCGTTTGCGGTCGGTAAGGACATCGGCGGCGAACCCGTAGTCGGCAACATATCGAAGCTGCCGCACCTGCTCATTGCGGGTACGACCGGCTCCGGCAAATCCGTGTGCATGAACTCGCTCATCATAAGCCTCCTGTACAAGGCGGATCCCGACGAGGTAAAGCTCATCATGATCGACCCCAAGATGGTCGAGCTCGGCGTCTACAACGGCATACCGCACCTGTATATCCCCGTTGTGACCGACCCCAAGAAGGCGGCGGGAGCGCTGCAGTGGGCGGTCACCGAGATGCTCAAGCGCTACCGCCTGTTCTCCGAGGTCGGAGTGCGGAACCTGTCGGCATACAACACCTATCTCGAAGAAAACGGACAGAGCAAGATGCCGAATGTCGTCGTCGTTATCGACGAGCTGGCGGACCTTATGCTCGTCGCGTCCAAGGAGGTCGAGGAGAGCATCTGCCGTGTCGCACAGATGGGCAGAGCTGCCGGAGTGCATCTTATCATTGCAACGCAGCGTCCCTCGGCGGACGTCATCACGGGACTTATGAAGGCGAACATTCCGAGCCGCATCGCATTTGCGGTGTCGTCTGCGCTTGAAAGCCGCATAATTCTCGACAATTCGGGTGCGGAGAAGCTCATCGGTATGGGAGATATGCTCTATGCTCCCATCGGCTGCGGAAAGCCGCAGCGTATTCAGGGCGCTTTCGTCAGCGACGAGGAGCGTGACCAGATCGTCAGCTTCATAAAGGAAAAGGCTGCACCGCAGTACAGTGAGGACGTCATGGCACAGATCGAAAAGGCCGCCGAGGAAAAGAACTCAAACGGCAAGAAGGGCGACCACGAGGACGTCGCCGAGGAGTCGGAGTACGACGAGCTGCTGCCGCAGGCGGTAGACGTCATATTCGACACAAAGCAGGCGTCCGTCTCCATGCTCCAGCGCAGACTGAAGCTCGGCTACTCAAGGGCTGCCCGCATAGTGGATCAGATCGAGGAGCTTGGCGTTATAGGGCCCTTTGAAGGCTCAAAGCCGAGACAGATCCTCATCACAAAGGATCAGTGGCTCGAAATGCAGACGGTCAGAGGCACCGCCCCGACCGAGATACTTAAAACAAGCGTCGAGTTTGCCGACGATACGGACGGCGACGACGAATAAGCGGTATAGGAGGGCGTGCTGTATGCCGCCCTCCTGACCGTGTATGAGGAATAAATATGGATCTATTCAAACCGAACATGGATGAAAAGCAGGTCGGAGCAATGAGTATGCTCGGACTTGCCCACATAGGCGATGCGGTGTACGAGCTGCTCACGAGGACGAGGCTTTGCGGCTTGGGTGTGACGAAGGTGTCGGAGCTGCACCGTATGACCGTTGCGACCGTGAACGCCCCCGCACAGGCGGAGGCGGCGCAGAGGATACTGCCGAAGCTCACCGAGGAGGAGGCGGCGATATACAGGCGCGGGCGCAATACAAAGGTAAACTCCGTCCCGCAGAAGGCGGACATTGCGCAGTACCATGCGGCGACGGGGCTTGAGGCGCTGTTCGGCTGGCTGTACCTTCTGGGCAGGCTTGACAGGATAGGCGAGCTGTACGCCGCCGGAACGGGAGAGGAATAATGGCTCTTGACGCAATACTGCTTTCCGGCATAGTTAACGAGCTGAAACCGAAGACGGAGGGCGCAAAGATAGACAAGGTGCAGCAGCCGGAGCGGGATCAGATACTGCTGACTCTGCGCTGTGGCAGGGAAAACCTGAAGCTTCTTATCTGCGCCGGAGCGGGAAACGGCAGAATTCAGCTAAGCTCCGCAAGCTTTGAAAACCCCAAGGAGCCGCCCATGTTCTGTATGCTGCTCCGCAAATACCTCGTCGGCGGCAGGATAGTTTCGCTTGAGCAGGCGGAGTGGGAACGCCTTGCGCTGGTTGACATAACATCGAGCAACGAACTCGGCGACAGCGTCGATCTCCGCCTTGCCGTTGAGCTTATGGGACGCAGCTCAAACCTTGTGCTTATAGGTGCCGACGGTCGGATAATCGACTGCCTGCGGCGCATGGACTTCGGCGGCGACGCAGAGCGTGTCCTGCTGCCGGGAATGAAATATCGGCTTCCTCCGCCGCAGAAAAAGCCGCTCGTGATGACCCTGAGCGCAGAGGAGAGACGGAGCATAATATCCGGCTTCGAGCCGGAAAAGCCGATTGATAAGTCGCTTATGGACGCTTTTTCCGGGCTTTCTCCGCTCATATGCCGGGAGATCGCCGCACGCTGCCAAGGCGATGTTGAGCTTTTGCCGCAGTCGCTCGACGCATTTATCGAGACGGTGAAGGCGGGCGAGCTTACTCCGACCATGACGTCAAAAGACGGCAGACCGACGGATTTCAGCTTTATGCGGCTTTGCCAGTACGGTTCGGAATATGAGCAGCAGAGCTTTCCAAGCTTTAGTGAGCTGCTTGACGCCTACTATTCGAGGCGTGAGAAATTAGAGCGCCGCCGCAGAAGGGCAAAGGAGCTGAGCCGTCTTGTAAAGACGAACCGTGACAGGATCGCAAAGAAGCTTGCCCTGCAAAGGGAGGAGCTTCTGCGCACCGAGGACAGGGAGCAAAAACGCCGCAGTGCCGAGCTTTTGACGGCGAATCTCTACCGTGTCAAAAAGGGCGACCGCAGCGTTACGGTGGAAAACTATTACGAGAATAACGAGCCTTGCACGATAGCGCTTGACCCGCTCAAAACGCCGCAGCAGAATCTGACGGCGATGTTTAAGGAGTACAATAAGCTCAAGGCTGCCCGCAGCCACCTCACGCAGCTTATAGCGGACGGTGAGGAGCGGCTGAGCTACCTAAACAGCGTCCTTGACGAGACGGAGAGAGCCGAGACGGAGGCAGACCTTGCCGAGATACGGCGAGAGCTACTGGACCTCGGCTATATAAAAAAGCAGAAAAACGCAAAGCCGGAAAAATGCAAAAAGCAGGGACCGCTGCGCTTTGTGTCGGACGACGGCTTTGAGATACTCGTCGGGCGCAACAACACGCAAAACGACGAGCTTAGCTGCAAGCTCGGCAGACGCAGCGACATTTGGCTGCACACGAAATCGGTACACGGCAGCCACGTCATTATCTCGACCTACGGCGAAAATCCGCCGGAGCGCACGCTTTTGCAGGCGGCGTCGCTTGCGGTGTACTACTCCCAGGCGAGGGAGGGCGGCAAGACCCCGGTCGACTACACGGAGCTGCGCTATGTCAAGAAGCCTGCGGGAGCGCTGCCGGGCAAGGTCATTTATACGGAGCAGCGTACCCTCACCGCCGAAGCAGACGAGGAGCTGGCACAGCGCCTTATGAAATGAAAAAAGGAGAGGTGTCCCTCTCCTTTTTTCATTGTCTGTTACTCGCCGACGTGTATCTCGGACTCGGCAAAGAGAGCGGCTTCTCCTGCAAGAACGATGCGCTCGCCGTCGATACGGCAGTGCAGCACACCGCCTCGGCGGGACGCCTGATACGCCGTGAGGCTGTCTTTTTTAAGAGTCTCCGCCCAGTAAGGCACGATGTGGCAGTGACCTGAACCGCAGACGGGGTCCTCGGCTACTCCGCACTTCGGCGCAAAGCTCCTCGAAACGCAGTCGAAGTCCTGACCCTTAGCCGTAAGATGCACCAGAAGCCCGTCAAGCTTCAGAAGCTTTTCCTGATCGGGAGCGGCAGTGCGAACGTCGCTTTCACTTTCCATGACGCAGAGCAGGTCACGACCCATAAACGCCGCAGCGGGGCAAACGCCGAGAGCATCGACGATCTCGTCGGTGACTGCAGTGGGAGCAAGCTTGTATGCAGGGAAATCCATCTCAAGCAGCTTGCCGTTTCTCTTGACGGTGAGGATGCCGCTGAGCGTGCTGAAGCTCAGAGACTGCGCTTCCTTGTCGTAAAAACAGAATATGGTGTATGCCGTTGCAAGGGTGGCATGACCACAAAGGTCGATCTCGCCGCCGGGGGTGAACCAGCGGAGCTTATAGCCGTCGCCGTCCTTAAGCGCAAAGGCGGTCTCGGAAAGATTGTTCTCCGTCGTTATCTTCTGCATCAGCTCGTCCGACAGGGGCTTATCCAACACGCACACAGCAGCGGGGTTACCCGAAAAAACCTTGTCGGTAAAGGCATCGACCACATATTGCTTCATGTTTTCGTTCCTCCTTGCTGTTTATAAGCGGATTATAACGCTCAGTTTTACAGCAGTCAAGGAGGAAAACATTCAGCGGTTGCCCAGTATCTGCGCTGCAGCGTACAGCATTTCGGCAGCGTCGCCCCGTGTGAGAGCCTCGCTGCCGTCGATGCCTTCGCCGACTATTCCGCAGGCATGGAGATTCGCCGCAGACTGCGACGCCCATGCGGGGATCGCCGCTTCAAGGTTTACATAACTTACGTCGTTGAGCTTTAGGCAGCGGTCGAGGATGACCATTGCCTCGGTCTTGCTTATCTCGGCGGAAGCGTCGAACACACAATGCCCGTCTCTGCTGTAGCCGGTGACGATGCCGTCTCTGACTGCGGTGGAGATACAGGGCTTGAGCGCTCCGGGGATGCTCTCATCGTCGTAAAAGCCCGTGTTAACGACGCCTGAGAGTAGCTCCGCTCCGCTTACGCTCATGCACATGCTCAGAAACTCGCCCCTTGTGAGAACGGCATCGGGGTTAAAGCGGTATTCGCCCGCAAGCATTTCCCCGGTGTAAGCGCCGCACTCCGCAAGAAAGAGCGCAGCGCAGGAGCGTCCGTCGTTTTCCATGTCGCTGTAGCTCACGTTGCAGCTCTGCTTTACGAGACGGATTATGACCGTCGCCTCCTGGGAGCGCTTCCCGGCGGAGTCTACGGCACGGTAGCCGAAATAGTCACGGCCCTTTTCACCCTCGTCGGGGGTGTATACGAAGTGACCGCCGTCGGATAACTCGACGCTGCCCTTGCGGGGCTTCGTCGTGATCTCGAAGCTCAACTTGTCGCCGTCGGGGTCAAGGGCGGAAAGCTCTCCGCCGTAGGGAACGCCCCTGTAGGTCTCAAACTCAAAGTTTTCCGCTATCGGTGCTGCGTTGTCAGCAAAGGCTCCGGCGGAAAGCGTGCTTACAAGAGAAAGGCACAGAGCCGCAGCGGACAATGCGGCAGCAATAAATTTTCTCATAAAACTACCTCCGTAATTATTGTTACGGAGGTAGTTTGTGCATGATATTCAATTATATTCTCAGTCAATAGCTTCCCAGCCTGCGTAAAGCGCCACCGTAACGGATTTTGTCCCGTTCATTTTGGGCTCAAAAGTTAAAAAACTTTAAAATTCAGAAAATTTTCATATATAGTACAGCCCACAGGAGAAATAGTGCAAAACCGACTGAAAAGAAGGAAAAATTTTGAGAAATTTTTATTGAAAAAACTGCTCAAAATGCTTGAAATACAGCGACATTTTTGCTATTATGTATAAGTGTAAAATTGACTACAAAAGTAATAGTGATTTTTAACCCGGAGGTACCTTTTATGAGCAAGCTGAAAAGGGGATTTTCGTTTTTCCTCAGCCTCCTGATGCTGCTTTCGCTGCTGACGGTCGTACCGTTCACGGCGCTCGGCGGCAAGGCTCAGGCTAAGAGCTACGAAAATTCCGGCACCATCACGTCATGGTACACTGCCATGACAAACCTTAACGGTGAGAAAACGAAGGCCGCACTTGTTGACAAGTATTTTGACGGTCTCTTTGCTACCAATTCGACCTTCCGCAGCAAGATCCAGGTATCCGCAGGCGGAACGACGTTCAGAGTCAAGCTTACAAACTACTACGGCTCTGAGGACATCAAGGTAAACAAGATGAACGTCGGTCTTCCCGGCTCAGGCAATGCCACCTCGGTAAACGGCAGTTCCGTCGTGAACGTTACCGTTAACGGCAGCGCCTCCTTTACGATACCCAAGGGCGGCTATGTATGGACCGACTGGTTCACCCTGAAGTCTG
>SAMEA3663254__coassemble_488_pt1 | contig 9287 bp, 12 predicted proteins | sample SAMEA3663254__metabat2_low_PE_011 | metagenome-assembled genome bin SAMEA3663254 (sample SAMEA3663254) | pig gut metagenome | biome: pig gut; feature: pig-associated habitat; material: faeces | place: China | collected 2013 | reverse complement strand
AAATCCTCCCACTTGACGGGATCAGTCGCCTACGACTACGCCCATGGAACGGCAGGTGCCGGCGATCATGCTCATTGCGGACTCGATGTCGGTGCAATTGAGGTCGGGCATCTTCTGCTCTGCGATCTTGCGAAGATCTTCCTTGCTGATGGTTGCGACCTTGTCCCTCTGGGGAACGCCGGATGCGGTGTCGATGCCGCAAGCCTTCTTGATAAGCAGGGCTGCGGGAGGCGTCTTGGTGATGAAGGAGAAGGTACGGTCGGAGTAAACGGTGATGACGACGGGGATCATCATGCCCATGTCGCCCTTGGTACGCTCGTTAAAGTCCTTGGTGAACTGGCCGATGTTAACACCGTACTGACCAAGTGCGGGACCTACGGGGGGTGCCGGGGTTGCCTTGCCGGCGGGAACCTGGAATCTTACATATCCAACTATTTTCTGTGCCATTTCTTAGCACCTCTTTCTTATTATTCTTTAATTTCTTCGACCTGATCCAGCTCGAGATCGACGGGGGTCTCCCTACCGAACATCGACACGACGACACGGACTCTGTCCTTGTCCGGCTCAAGCTCCTCGACAACGCCGAGGAAGCCGGCAAGCGGACCGTCCGTAACCTTGACGGTGTCGCCCACGCCGAAGCCCACGACTATCTCGTGACGCTCGACTCCCAGATCAAGTATTTCCTGCTCCGTGAGAGGAACGGCCTTTCCGCCCGCTCCGACGAAGCCGGTTGCACCGCGGACGTTGTGGATCAAATGCCAGCTGTCGTCGGTCAGCACCATTTTGCAGAGGACGTAGCCGGGGAACACCTTGCGCTCGACGGTCTTTTCGCCGGCGTCGGTTATCTCGGTCACGGTCTCCATGGGAATGTTGACCTCACGGATCAGATCCTGCATCCTGCGGTTTTCGGCGGCCTTCATTATGGCAGCCGCCACTGCGTTTTCATAGCCTGAGTATGTGTGTATCACATACCACTTTGCATCTTCCGCCATAGCCGTTACCCTGCGAGAGTGGTGATGGCCTTGATAAGCGCCGTAGCGGCCTTATCGAAGCCCCAAAGGACAACGGCCGAGAACGCCATAACGACGAGAGCGACGAGGGTGTTGTTAACGACCGTCTTCTTGGTGGGCCACATGACCTTTGTAAGCTCGCTCTTCATTTCACGGAACCATTTTCCTATGCGCTTAAAGAAACCAAGCTTTTTCGTTTCTTTCTTTACGGCGTTGACGTTCTTGGAAGGAGCAACGTTCTTCTTTTCTTCTGCCATTTTGATCGTCCTTTCAGAAACTTACTTGGTTTCGACGTGCTTGGTGTGCTTTCTGCAGAAGGGACAATACTTGCTGCGCTCAAGCTTATCGGAAGTATTCTTCTTATTCTTGACGGTATTGTAGTTTCTCTGCTTGCACTCGTTGCATCTCAACGTGATCTTGACTCTGTTGTCAGCCATACTTTTTCGGCACCTCCTATTTTATTTACCCACGTTACGGCGTGGGCATCTGCCTCCCTGTGTGAGATCGGGGGAACGATTTTCGGCGCAAAAGTGCGCACGAAAAAAGACCTCTCCTCCGACAGGTAATGATAAATATACCATACCGTCGGGCAGAGGTCAAGTGTTTTTCGTTATTTTTTCCGTGTTTTCAATGCTTTGCAGCGTCGCAAAGCGAGTCGATCAGACTGCGAAGGGTTTCCTCGGCGCTTTGCACCATATCCTGCACACGCTGCACGGTGTCGGCGTTCGCCGCCTTAAAAAGTTCTTCTATGCGCTGGATATCGCCGCCCGTTATCATACCGACGCCGACGCTCACGGCGCCGAGCAGCAGCATAATGCCGAACATGATCCCGATGACCTTCCAAACCTTACTCATCGACGGCTACCTCCTTGACGCAAAGCTTCCTTCCGAGCGCCTTGAGACCGACTATAACGCCGGAAACGCCGGATGCGATGCCCCACACTCCGAACCAGAGCAGCAGCAGAGCCACCGCACAGCACACGAGTGCCGCACCTGCGGTGATGAAAATGTCGGCAAAGACCGTCAGCCCCGAAAACGCAAAGACAAAGAGCTTCACTCCGCAGAATGCGGCGGCGGCTGCGGCGGCAATGACGACGGCGCCGATTGCAATGACGAGCGCCACGCCGACGATGCCGAGCGGAATTGCGATTATAAGATACAGTATCAGCAGCGGAACGTTTGTCTTGCGCTGCGTTCTGCGCTCCTCGGCGGCTTCCTCCGCATCGCTCAGACCGTACTCCTCAAAGGTCCCGTCATTCGGCTCCTCTGCGGGAGCGGGTTCCTCAGCGGGAGCAGGTTCCTCAGTGGGAGCAGGTTCCTCGGTGGGAGCAGGTTCCTCGGTGGGAACGGGTTCCTCAGTGGGAACGGGCTCCTCGGTGGGAGCAGGTTCCTCGGTGGGTGCGGATTCCTCAGCGGGAGCCGGCTCCTCCACGGGAGTGGGTTCGGATTCGTCGAAGAAAATGGGCTTGTACTCCACGCCCTCCTCCAGCGCTCTCTGACGGCGGAACTCCTCGACGATGTCGGCGTATGTGCCGGTGTAGACCTCAGGCTCTGAGGGCTTCTGCGGGATCTTGGGCGCTTCGGGAGCTTGCGGCTTTTCGGGCGCCTTGGCTTCGGCAGCGGGCTTTTCGGGCGCATCCTCCTTTGAGTTTGCGGTGACCGCAAGCTTGCGCTCGTCCCTGTTATACGATCTCGATATGCTGACGGCAAGCTTCGTCGGAGAGCCGAACTCCTCCAAAAGGGCGGACTCGTCCTCGGCATTGTCAAGCAGCTCGTTATAGTGCTGGATGATCTCGGCTCTGTCCTCCTTGAACATGAAGGTCAGGAGCTTGTTAAGCTCAGCCATATACTTTTGCCGATCCGTATGCGTCACCTCCGAAATTGTGAATTTTTATACATCTTAAACATTATATTTGAAATTGACGCAGCGGTCAAGTTTTTTTGAAAACAAGCGCCGGAGTTTCGACGATTTTCGTGTTTTCTTGACGCAGTATATCCGGCATGATACAAATCAGAGCCAACGGCATACTCGCCTTCGGTGTCCTGCGGAATTTGTAACGAAAACGCACCCATGCTTATTTGCATGGGTGCGTTTTTGCGCTTTGCGGATAGGCTCAGTAGTCCTTTTCCCTGCCGCAGCTTGAGCAGACGCTCTTGAAAATGCCCTTAAAGCTTCCGCCGCAGTGCCGGCACTTTCCCTCTCGCTTACGTTTTTCAACGATATATTCATCGTATTCTTTAAATGCGCCTGATCCTATGTGCGCCTTGCTGTTAAGAATAGTGACCGATTTGAGCGCAGTACATTCTGCGAAGGCGTGGTGGTCAATGCTTTTAACGCTCTTGGGTATCGTAATAGAGGTCAGAGAGCTGCAATTCAGAAATGCACGATACCATATTTTCTGCACACCTTCGCCTAAGGTAAGGGAGGTTAAAGAACGGCAACCATTAAATGCGTCAAACCCGATCTCCACAACACTTCCGGGTATTGTGACCGATTCTAGTGCAGCGCAGTTTTCAAAGGCTGAGCATTCAATTGCTGTAACACTCTTGGGTATCGTGACCGATTTGAGCGCAGCGCAGTTTTCAAAGGCTGAGATTTTAATTGCTGTAACACTTTCGGGTATTGTGACCGATTCTAGTGCAGTGCAGTTGTTAAAGGCTGAGATTTCAATTGCTGTAACACTTTCGGGTATTGTGACCGACTTGAGTGCAGAGCAACCGAAAAATGTGCTGCGATCAATTTTCTTAATGCTGGCAGGTATGGAGATCGAAGTCAGTGCAGTACAAGCCAAAAATGCGGCTTCTCCTATTTTTTTAACGCTGTTCGGTATTTTGACCAAAGTCAGAGCGGTACAGCTGTCAAAGGCAGAGTCCCTTATCTCCCTGACACTGTTCGGGATAACGACCGATCTTATTTGCAGCCCCTTAAATGCCTCTTTCCCGATGGCGGTGACGTTAGCCGGTATCACGATGTCAACGGCTTCGCCACGGTACTCCTCAAGCACGCCGCCTCGGATCACAAAATCCTTCTGAGAGCAAACGTTGACCGTTGCGGCATTGATGTTCACCGTGTTCTGAATGTAATTCTGAACTATCGCATCCTTCATAACGGAGTTCGTGCCGCAGTATTTGCAGGTCAAAATGGCACTGTCGGAGTCAGCCTGAAGCTGCGCACCGCAGCTCGGACACTTCAAAGGAATAATAGGCATAAAAGCACCTCTCTTTCACATCTATAAAACAAGCATATGTCATGTGTCGTTTAATGTCAAGATACGGGCTTTTTTTATTCCTGCAATTGACAAGCGGCGGCGGGGCGGATAGAATATAAAGGTTAGCGGAAGCGCTCACAATAAAGCGGGGAGAGGGACTCCCGGCTTCAAAAAGGAGAAAGACTATGGCAAAGGAAAAGAAGGTTGAACAGATAACCGATATGGAGCAGGATTTTGCCCAGTGGTTTACCGACGTATGCACCAAGGCGGAGCTTGTCGATTACTCCGGGGTAAAGGGACTTTTCATTCTGCGCCCTTACGGTTACGCCATTTGGGAGAATATTCAGAAGGAGCTTGACAGGATGTTCAAGGCACACGGTCACGAGAACGTGTCCATGCCCATGCTCATCCCCGAAAGCCTGCTGCAAAAGGAAAAGGATCACGTCGAGGGCTTTGCGCCGGAGTGTGCATGGGTCACGGTCGGCGGCAGCGAGGAGCTGCCGGAGCGCCTGTGCATCCGCCCCACCTCCGAGACGCTGTTCTGCGATCATTGGAGCCACACCGTTCATTCGTGGCGTGACCTGCCCATGCTGTACAATCAGTGGTGCAGCGTTCTGCGCTGGGAAAAGACCACCCGTCCCTTCCTCCGCGGCAGGGAATTCCTGTGGCAGGAGGGTCACACCCTCCACGCTACCGAGGAGGAGGCACGAAAGGAAACTCTCCAGCAGCTTGAGGTCTACGCCGACCTGTGCGAAAACTACCTCGCAATGCCCGTCATCCGAGGCAACAAGACCGACAAGGAGAAGTTTGCCGGAGCTGTCAACACCTACACCATTGAGTGCATGATGCACGACCACAAGGCGCTGCAGTCCGGCACCAGCCACTACTTCGGCACCGGCTTTGCGGAGCAGTTCGGCATCACCTTTACCGATAAGGACAACAAGCTCAAGCATCCGCACCAGACCTCGTGGGGTATGTCCACCCGCATCATCGGCGGCGTCATCATGACGCACGGCGACAACAACGGTCTCGTGCTGCCTCCGAGGATCGCACCCGTGCAGGTCATCGTCGTTCCCGTTGCACAGCACAAGCCCGGCGTGACCGAGAAGGCGACCGAGCTTTACGAGGCGCTTTGCGCCCACGGCGTGCGCTGTAAGATCGACCTGAGCGACAACAGCCTCGGCTGGAAGTGCGCTCAGTACGAGATGAAGGGCGTTCCCCTGCGCATCGAGCTTGGACCCCGTGACATCGAAAACGGCGTCTGCGTTGCGGTGCGCCGTGACAACGGCGAGAAGCTCAGCGTTGCCATCGACGAGCTTTGCGACAGGATCGACGGTCTGCTCGACGACGTTCAGCAGGGTCTTTTCGACAAGGCAAAGAAGAATCTCGACAGCCACATTTTCGAGGCTCACTCTCTCGAAGAGGCGAAGCGTCTCCAGTCGGAAAACGGCGGTTTTATAAAGACGATGTGGTGCGGCGAGCTTGCGTGCGAGCTGAAGATGAAGGAGGAGGCGGGAATGTCGAGCCGCTGCATCCCCTTCGAGCAGGAGGACCTCGGCGACACCTGCCCCATCTGCGGCAAGAAGGCAAAGCACATGATCTACTGGGGCGTAGCGTACTGATAAGAGGAGAGACAACATGAGAAAACGCATAATTGCGCTGCTGCTTGCGCTTGTGCTGGCGCTCTCTCTGTGCGCCTGCGCAGGAGACGGCGACGGCGAAAAATCCGAGAAAAAGGAAAAGACCGCCGACGATTACGCCGAAGCGCTGTACGTTGCCGCACTCACAAGAATGAGCAATTATTACGAGTTCGGCATAGAGATATACAGACCCGACTACAACGGCGACGGGACGGCTGACTGGCTCATAAAATTTGTGGGCGAGTATCAGCCGCTGTGGGTGCTTTTTGAGGGCGGAAAGCTTGACGAGAACCCCAAGGTCTTTTTCAATTGGGGCGCCGCCGGAGAGCTTAAAATGTACACTTCAAAGACAAACGGCGGTTTGTATATTGAAAACTCGTACAAGGTGATCGCTTTCGGCTATGAGAGCCTTTTCAGGTTCGACGGCGAAGCGCAGGACTACGATTTTTATATGACGTATGAGTCATATGACGGAACGGAAGAAACCACCGTCTACGACTATACGCAAAGCGACGGCGACGGCGGCATGACCGAGGTCTCCGAGGAGGAGTACGAGAATGCGCTCGATAAGCTGCGTCTTGAGGAGCTTCAGGGCGGCGACACGAGCTTTGATAAATACCTCGGCGCTCCGGAGGACAAGCTTCTCGGAATTTCAAAGCGCATCAGAGAGCTGCCCTTTACCTCAAACTGCGCCCTGAGAGACATTGACGACGACGGCGAAAAGGAGCTTATCTTTGACACCGAGACCGGCGAAGATGCCGACGGGACCGTCGCTCCGACCGGCATTGCCTATGTCACTTACGAGTGCGGAAACGAAGGGCGTACGGAATACGGACTATCGGTTTTCAGCGAAGCACTGTCGCTTGCTTTTGACCCCGGCGCCGCAGCGCAGAGGCTCTCGCTATATGAGCGCCCCGAAACGGAGCATAGCACCGAACAAGGCGGCAAGCTGATGGGAGAATGGCCGACCGGGAAGTGGGCCTGCAAGGAGCAGGGTTTAGACAGAGTCTATTATCTTTACTCCGACGGAACATTTGAATACAAAGATTACGAAGGCTATTACGTCGAAGGGATTTGGTACATTGACTACGAAAGAAATACCGTCGTACTTCAAATTTACCGTGAGGAAGATGGAAACTACGATTGGTATATGGAATTCGGGATCGAGGGCGACAATCTTGCCACATATCCGGGCAAAACTACGGAATATTATTACCAAATTCCATGAGCTTCGGCTACACAGTAAAACCAACAGTAAAACAAAGAAGCATCGCTCGATGAGCGATGCTTCTTTGTTTTACTCCTCAGGGACGAGGGGGAGGGTGATCGTCTTTACTTTTGCGTCCGGCTTTGTTCCGTCGCCGTCGACAAACTCGACCGAGAGCGACGTTCCGTCCTCGCTTAACTCGGCGGCGGTCACGAAGATCTGCCACGAATCGCTCTCGACCGGAGTTTCAAAGCGGTAGCCCGACTCGTCGAAGATGCTGCGCACGACCATGATATGCCCGTTGTCGTAGGCGTTGTAGGCGACCAGCTCGCCGTCGCTCCAGAATGCGTTCATAAACGACTCCGACGCCTTGCCGTTTTTGAGGTCGTAGTACCTCGCCCAGCTATGCCCGTCGTCTGTAAAGCGGATGCCCGCCAAAGCTTCGCTCACCTGCGAGACCTTCGGCATCTCGGCACAGAAGGCGCTCTCTATCGTCTTGCCGTCGAGGTCAAAGACCGTGTAGCGGTACTTGACGTTTTCGCCGTCTACCACCGCCTCGACGGTGAATGTGTCGGTCGAAACGAGGGTGCGGCTGTTCTCAACGTCCTTTGTCTGAACGGGAGGCTCTGCGCCCTGCGTGCAGGCGCAAAGCAGAAGGACGCACAAAAGCAGCGGAGCAATAAGCTTTTTCATTCGTTTACCTTCCTTTCGTATCGCATGAAGCGGTAGCCGACGCCGTTTTCCTCAAGCGGCTCTCCGGCGTCCGCAAGGTACCAGTCCCCGCTCTCGTCGAGTGCGGGAAAGTATGCGTCGGACTTCGGCGCAAGCTCTATTTTAGTCACAAACACCCGGTCTATATACGGGAAAAACTCACGGAACACGCTCGCCCCGCCCAAAACGACGCAGTCGCCGTTCCCGATAAGCTCCAGCGCATCGGCGACGCCGTGGACGACCTCGGCTCCGGGGATCTCGATGCTCTGACGGGTGACAACAATATTGCGGCGACCCTTGAGCGGCCTGCCGCCGGGGAAGTCCTCAAGCGTCCTGCGCCCGACAAGCACGGTTCTGCCCCGTGTCAGCTCGACAAAGTGCGCCCTGTCCGCCTTGATGACGACGGGCTGCGTCCCCTCAAAGCCGATGCCCCAGTCACTGTAGACCGCAACTATCGCATCCATGCTCTCACCTCACAGCGCAACGGGGATCTTGCCTGAAAAGTCCGAGTATTCATAGCCCTCGACCTTGAAGCTGTCCCTCGTGAATTTGTAAAAATCGGTGACATCGGGGTCAATGACGAGCCTCGGTGCGGGCTTCGGCTCGTTTGCGATTATCTCCTCGATCATGGGAATGTGGCGGTCGTAGATGTGCGCATCGGCGATGACGTGGACAAACTCGCCGGGCTTTAAGCCCGACACCTGCGCCATCATGCAGGTCAGCACGGAATACTGCACGACGTTCCAGTTGTTTGCCGCCAGCATATCCTGCGAGCGCTGATTTAAGATCGCATTGAGCCTGTCCCCCGTGACGTTGAAGGTCATGGAGTATGCGCAGGGGTAAAGCGCCATTTCGCTCAGATCGGCATGGTTATATATGTTCGTGATGATCCTGCGTGAAGCCGGGTTGTGCTTTAGGTCCCAAAGCACACGGTCGACCTGATCCATATCGCCCTCTTTGTAGTGGTGCTTAACGCCGAGCTGGTAGCCGTAGGCCTTGCCGATGCTGCCGTTTTCGTCCGCCCAAGCGTCCCACACACGGGTGCGAAGCTCGTTTACGTTGTTGCTCTTTGCCTGCCATATCCACAGAAGCTCGTCAATGGCGCTCTTCCAGAAGGTGCGGCGTATGGTGAGGATGGGGAACTCCTCGGAGAGGTCGTAGCGGTTTACGATGCCGAATCTTTTCACCGTATGCGCCGGTGTGCCGTCCTCCCAGCGGGGGCGCACCTGAAGCTCCGTGTCCCATGTCCCGTTATCGAGAATGTCTCTGCAATTTGCAATGAAAATTTCGTCCGCTTTGCTCATGGTTTTCCCTCCCGTGCAAAATCACTTACATTTATACCACATAAACAGGCACCGTGTAAATAGCCGAGGAATAGGATGTTTTTGTGAAGCACAAGGAGAGCATCCAAACCCCGTTTTTAAGCGGATATGAGCGCCGCAGGTTTCGTTTTGCTCAATCACAAGGCACAACAACGAAGAGAAAGGACAAAAAATCATGGCAGAGGCGG
>SAMEA3663254__coassemble_467_pt1 | contig 9564 bp, 8 predicted proteins | sample SAMEA3663254__metabat2_low_PE_011 | metagenome-assembled genome bin SAMEA3663254 (sample SAMEA3663254) | pig gut metagenome | biome: pig gut; feature: pig-associated habitat; material: faeces | place: China | collected 2013 | reverse complement strand
GTGTATCCATGCATTATAGAAGTAATTCAGGATGACGCCGTACTGCAAGCGCATAGCCCTCCTTTCGTGAGAGTATCATAACGCGTCACTCCGCCTCGGAAACGCCGTAGACGTAGGCGTAAAGGCTTGTTTTGCCGAAGTGCATGGTAAAGCTGGCGCCGACGCCGTAAAGTCTGCCGTCAACGTAAAGACCCTTGTCCGTGAGCTTGCCTTCAAGCTCTACCGTGACGTAAACTTCATCGGTGTATGCCACTTCGGTCTTGACCTGATTGCCTTCGTCATCGACCATATAAGTGTAAGCTGGAGCGCTTTCAACGGAAACGACCTTGCCGAAGGGAACATCCGTAGTGTCTTCAAATGCGGGCGAACCGATCTCTATGGACTCTGCAATGCCGGAGGGCGCTTTGTTGGAGCAAAACACGACTCTGAGAGTCGTTGTCTCGGATTCGGACGCTTCCTGAGCGGGAGTGAAGGCCTTGGTTGCAAAAAACACGGCGGCTGCGATGATAAGAAGGATTATCAGCAGGTCAATGATGTTGATTTTGCCGAAGATTTTTCCGTTTTTGTCGATCATGTTCTTTATTACCTTTCAAATCAAATTATTTATAAGCTTCAAAAACAGCCGATGCCAGCTTGCGGAGATCAAACTCCTCGCTGACCTTTTTCAGCGCATTGGCGGAGTATTCCGAGCGGAGGGCATCGTTTTCCATCAGTTCAAGCATCGCATCGGAAAAAGCGTCGCTGTCTCCGAATTTGACGGCTTCGCCGCAGACCGTGTTTTTTACCGCAAGATCGGGGTTGCCGCCGACGTCGGTCACAACGAGAGGGACGCCCGCATTCATGGCTTCAAGTATCGCAAAGCTCATCGCTTCGCTGGAGCTTGTGTTAAGATACAGGTCGGACGATTTCAGCATCCTGTCCGTATCACGACGGAAGCCGAGCTGTATAACGCAGTCGCCCAAGCCCGAATTCGTGATCATCACGGCGATATCGTCAAACTCCTCGCCTTTGTCGCCGGCGATGAAGCAGACGAAGGGCTTTTGAGTCTTGCGTCGGAGCTTTGCAAGCGAGGCGAGCAAAAACGGAAGCCCCTTTTCCGGAGAGTAGCGTGCCATTATCGACATGACGAAGGTCTCGTCCGGCACTCCGAATTCACGGGCAAAGCTGCGGTCATACACTCGCTCTCCGCTCGGCTCGATGCCGTTGCAAATGACACGAATACGGTCCTTTTTGACGCCGTTTGCGGCCAATATATCGGCGCCCTGACGGCAGACGGCAATTACTCTGTGGTCAAACGGAGTGACGATGCGGTTCAGTATCTTCCATTTCATGTTCTGATAAATGGTGAGATGAGCCGTGTACACGACCTTGACGCTGCGATAAAACCGCTTTGAAAGTATTGCAATGACGTTTTCCATCGGATATTGTGCGTGTATCACGTCAACGGCGTTTGCACGGCAGTAGCCGGCAAGCTTCTTCGCTGCCGACAGAGCATTTTTGGCGCTCATGTCAAAGCGAAAGCAGGGAAAGCCCTCTGCGCTTATTGTTTCGGAAAGCTGCCCCGGAACGTTGTAGGCAAGATGACATGTCTCGCCACGTTCGGACAGAATGTGCATCAGATTCAAAACGTACTTTTCGGTTCCCGCTTTTCCAGCAAAGTTGATCAGATACAAAATGTTCATATAAACACCTCGTTTAAGCCCTAAGCTGAATCTTATATACTATACAATGGATGACCGCTTATTTCAAGAACGAATACTTAAATTTTAGAATGGGCGGTAAGTGCCGGATATGGTATTGCAAATCTTTTAAGTTATGGTATAATGCTCTTAACTATACAACGTGTATACGAAGGTGCCGAATGAACATTAAAAGTATAAACAAAAAACTGAGAAAAGAGTTCGGAGATCGGGTCAATGCATCATTCGAAAACGGCTGCATCGTTTTGCGTGGAAAGCTCCCGACATGGGAGGAGACAGTCAGAGCGGGTCAGCTTGCCGCAACGCCGTATTCGACGACGCACGTCGTAAACGACATCGACTGTGCCGAGGCGCAGGACGAAAAAATGCATCTGCCGCTCCTTAATGATACGGCGCTCGAAGGCCGCAGGGTGCAGGTGCTTATAGTCGGCGGCGGCATCACGGGCGCATCCCTTGCAAGGGAGCTTATGCGCTATAAGCTCGATGTGCTTCTCGTTGACAAGGAGGGCGACCTTGCCCTCGGCGCTTCGGGAAGAAACGACGGTGAGGTGCATCCGGGCATAGACCTCAAAAAGGGCAGCTTAAAGCACAAGTACATACGCCGCGCAAATCATATGTATGAGGACGTTTGCCGTGAGCTGGATGTTCCCTTTATCCGCACGGGGCAGTACGCCTGCTTTACCGATAAGCGGCTTTTGCCCTTTGTGCGTCTGTACGTGCAGTACCGCAAGCACATCGACGGGATAGAGGACTCCTGCGTCGTTACGGCAAAGGAGCTCAGAAGAACCGAGGAGAACATTAACCCCGACATCGCCTTTGCGATCTCAAACCCCTCCTCCGGCTGCGTAAGCCCGTATAATCTCACGATCGCATACGGCGAAAATGCGGTGCAGAACGGCGCTGCCGTGTGCCTTAACACCGTGGTTTTGGGCATGACCGTTAAGGACGGACGCATCGTTTCGGTCGAAACGAACCGAGGTACCGTCTATCCGGAGATAGTCGTCAACGCCGCCGGTGTGTATGCAGACAAGCTTGCGCAGATGGCAAACGACCGCTTCTTCTCCATACATCCGAGACGAGGCACCAACTCCATACTTGACCGCAAGGCGGGCAAAAAGTGGCACGGCATCGCTTCCGTCGTGGGACCGAGTACCGGCAGCAGGAGCCACACCAAGGGCGGCGGTATACTGCACACCGTGCATGACAACCTGCTTGTAGGACCCGATGCCGTTGAGACATGGGAGCGTGAAAACACCGCCACCTCAAGGGAAAGCATAGAGCGGGTGTTCAACAAACAGAAGATAACGATGCCCTCGCTTACGGAAAGGGACATTATCACATACTTCACCGGCATCAGAGCCGCCACCTACGAAGAGGACTTCATAATCGAGCCGGGAAGAAATACGAAGAATATTTACCACGTTGCAGGCATCCAGTCTCCGGGACTCACCACCGCTCCGGCGGTAGCGCAGGACGTGGCGCAGGAGATCGTCAAAATGCTCGGCGGTGCGGAGGAAAATCCCGATTTTGACCCCGTGCGGAAGGCGCCTCCCGTGCTGCGTGAGATGAGCGACGAGGAACGTTCGGAGCTTATCCGTAAAAACCCCGACTACGGTGTCATCGTGTGCCGCTGCGAGGAAGTGAGCAAGGGCGAGATACTCGACGCACTGCGCTCTCCCATATGCGTGCCGACGGTGGACGGCGTCAAAAAGCGTGTCAGACCCGGTATGGGGCGCTGCCAGGGCGGCTTCTGCTCACCGCTTGTGACGAAGATAATCGCAGACTATCTCGGCATCCCCGTAAGCGACGTGAGGAAGTCGAACGAAGCCTCCGTCATGGTCTATGAGAGCGACAGGGGGGACGGCAAATGAACTACGACGTAATTGTGATCGGCGGCGGACCCGGCGGTCTTGCCGCTGCGATAAGCGCAACGGAAAACGGGGCGCACTGCCTTATAATCGAGCGTGAGGAGCGCCTGGGCGGAATGCTCAAGCAGTGCATCCACGACGGCTTCGGTCTGAGCCGCTTCGGTGAAAGACTGGCGGGACCCGAATATGTCGAGCGCTTCATGGATAAGGTGCGTGAGGAGAATATCGAGACCTCGCTGAGTACCTTCGTGACGAGGATAGAGCGCAGGGACGGCTCTTTCGAGGTCGTCACCGTCAATTCCGACGGCGTTGCGCATCACACGGCAAAGGCTGTCGTGCTTGCCACGGGCTGCCGTGAAAGGACCGCAAAGCAGGTCTTTATCCACGGCACACGCCCCGCAGGAGTGTATACCGCAGGGACCGCTCAGCATTTTACGAACAGACTCGGCGTTATGCCGACCAAGAGATGTGTTATTCTCGGCTCCGGCGACATAGGTCTTATTATGGCACGGCGTCTGACGCTTGAGGGCGCAGAGGTCATCGGCGTGTATGAGATAAACCCCACGCCGTCGGGACTTACGAGGAATATCCACCAATGCCTGCACGACTTTGACATACCGCTGCACCTCAGCCACACGGTGACGAGGGTGTTCGGAAAGGACCGTCTTGAGGCGGTCGAGGTCTGCCGTGTGGACGAAAGCATGAAGCCCATCCCGGAGACTGCGGAGCGGATAGACTGCGATGCGCTCATCGTCTCTGTCGGACTCATACCCGAAAACGAGATCGCCGAAAGCATCGGCGTTACGCTCGATACGAGGACGAAGGGCCCCGTGGTGGACGCTCAGCTTATGACGAGCGTTCCGGGCGTGTTCTCGTGCGGCAATGCGCTGCACGTCAACGACCTTGTGGACTTCGTTTCCGCTTCGGGCGAGCTAGCGGGCATGAATGCCGCACGCTTTGCCGCAGCGGAAAGAGCCGAAAAGCGCTTTGAGGTCGGCAATAATCTTATGTACTTTGTACCTCAGTGTCTCGACCTCAATGCGGACAACTCGAAGGTCACATACTACTTCCGTTCGGCGAAGATATTCGCAAAGTGCAGACTTTCCCTGTACGCCGACGGCAAGGAGATCTGGAAAAAAGCCTACCCCTTCCTGCGCCCGCCCGAAATGAAGGAGCTTGTGCTTGACATGACGAAGTTCGACATAAGCGGCGATACGGCTCTGCGCTGGGAAATCGAGGTGGAGGAATGAAGGAATTTAACTGCATCGTGTGTCCGAGGGGCTGCCTTCTGCATGCCGAGGAGCAAGACGGCGAGATAGTCGTCACGGGAAATACCTGCATAAGAGGCCACGACTTTGCCGTGAGCGAGCTTACCTGTCCCAAGCGCAGCCTGTGCAGTCTTGTGAAAACCGTGTTCCCGGAAGCACCCGTGCTGCCGGTGAAGCTCAGCTGTGACATTCCCAAGGACAGAATATTTGACGCAATGGACTGCATCAAAACCGTCGTCGTGTGCGAAAGAATAGGCAGAGGTGAGGTCATAGTACCCGATCTGCTCGGACTCGGCGCCGACCTTATCTCAACGAGCGATATACTTATAAGACAGCAGATAAAAGCTACGCTTTATTAAATATCGGGAGGATAATATGAGTAAGCCTTTGATTCTTACCTACGACGTGGGAACGCAGAGCACCAGAGCGATACTTGTTGACAAACAGGGCAACATCGTCGATAAGGTGCAGGTCAAGTACAAGGAGCCCTACATTCGCAGACACGACGGCTGGGCGGAGCAGAAAACCGATTTCTATTTTGCCCATATGTGCGCCGCAAGCAAGGTGCTGATGGACAGGAACGCCGACAAAGTGCAGGACATACTTGCCTGCGTTGTCACCGTCATCAGAGATACCCTCGTCTTTCTTGATGAGAACAATCAGCCAACAAGGGACATCATCCACTGGCTTGACGCAAGAAAGTGCGATTTTGACAATCCCTATCCCGCATGGAAGAGCTTTCTGTTTAAGCTCATCGGCATGGACAAGGGAACCAAGATCGCATACCGCACCTCCAAGGTCAACTGGGTACGTCAGAATCAGCCCGAGATATGGGACAAGACGAAGAAGATTGTCTGCCTGCCCGCATATCTCAACTTCCGCATGACGGGGCGTCTTGCAGACACACCGGCAAACACGATCGCACATATCCCCATGGATTACAAGAAAAAGCGCTGGATGGGCGAAAACGATCTCACCCGCTGTATGTACGATGTTCCGCAGGAGAAGCTGTACGATCTCATCCCCTCCGGCGAGGTGCTGGGCTACATCAGCAAGGAAGCCGCCGAGCTTTCAGGTGCTCCCGTCGGACTGCCGCTCATATCCACCGGCGCCGACAAGGCGTGCGAGACCTTGGGTCTCTCCGTTGCGGATACGAGCAAGGTCTCCATCTCCTTCGGCACCAGCTCCACGGTCGAGATGTTCACCGAGAAATACTTTGAGCCGCAGCCCTTCCTGCCATCGTACCCCTCGGTCATAAACTCTGCGTGGAACCCCGAGATCCAGGTGTTCAGAGGCTTCTGGATGCTTAGCTGGTTTATCAAAGAATTCGGCGAAAAGGATGCGGAGGAGGCGGCAAAGCTCGGCATATCCACCGAGGAGCTGCTCAACAACAAGGCGGCGCAGGTCCCCGCAGGCTGTCAGGGACTCATGCTTCAGCCGTACTGGACGCCCGATGTCCTCAAGCCCGACTCCTACGGCGCCATTATCGGCTTTGCCGATTACCACACGAAGTACCACGTCTACCGTGCCATCATCGAGGGTATATGCCTTGAGCTGTATATGTCTATGAAGGCAATGGAAAAGCGAGGCAAGATGAACATTAAGGAAGTGTTCGTCGGCGGCGGCGGCTCAAAGAGCGACCTTGCCTGCCAGATCCTTGCGGACGTGTTCAATCTCCCCGTAAAGCGCATACATACGCATGAAGCCTGCTCCATCGGCGCTGCAATGGTCGCTTTCATCGCAAAGGGCGAGTTTGACAACTATCAGGAAGCGATAAAGAGCATGGTGCATGAAAAGGACGTATTCATGCCGATAAAGGAGAACAACAAGGTCTACTCCGGAATGTACAATATGGTGTACAAGAAGATATACAGGCACGTTAAGCCCTTGTACGCAACGATGAATAACCTCAAGGAAAGGAATATGCTTTAATGAGTCACAAACCTTATAAGGGCTTTGAGCCTAAGTGGGTGGATACCCCCGCACCGCAGGACAGCTACCGCTCCATATTCCGTTGGGGCGACCCCGAATTTTTCAAGTACCCCAAGGAATCGCTGTACAAGATGATGAAGGAAGTCTTTAAGCTCACCGACGACGACTTTAAAGAGTATTCCGACGACATCGGCTTTGACAAGGTCGAGCTTCCCAACAACCCCGTGCAGCTTGCTCAGGAGCATCTCGATGCGCTTCGCGAGATCGTGGGGGAGGAGGGCTTCTCAGTCTCGGATTACGACCGCCTTTCCGTTGCCTACGGCTTCACCGCATACGACATTCTGCGTCTGCGCCACAAGATCATAGACTCCGTGCCGGACGTCGTGCTTTACCCCGACACCACGGAGCAGGTGGAAAAGATCGTCGCATATGCGACCGAGCATTCCATTCCTCTGTACGTCTACGGCGGCGGCAGCTCCGTCACGAGAGGCGTCGAGCCTGTAAAGGGCGGCATCAGCCTCGATATGCGCCGCCGCTTCAACAAGGTCATATCCTTTAACGAGATCGACCAGACCATCACCGTTCAGGCAGGTATGTCGGGTCCCGACCTCGAAAAGACCCTGCAAAGCGCACCCGAGCTTTTCGGCGCAAAGCGTCAGTACACCTGCGGACACTTCCCGCAGAGCTTTGAATACTCCTCCGTCGGCGGCTGGACCGTCACGAGGGGAGCGGGACAGAACAGCACCTACTACGGCTGCATCTCCGACATCGTGCTTTCTCAGAAGTACGCCACCCCCATCGGCACGATCCAGACCAGCCACTATCCGAGAGAGGCGTGCGGACCCGATCTCAATCAGATAATGATGGGTTCCGAAGGCACCTTCGGCGTTCTGACCGAGGTCACGCTGAAGATATTCCGCTGGATGCCCGAAAACCGCAAGCGCTTCAGCTACATCTTCAAGACTTGGGACGACGCCATGAAGGCTGCAAGGGAAATGATGCAGCACGAGTGCGGCTACTCCTCCGTGTTCAGACTCTCCGACCAGGAGGAGACGAGCATGATGCTCCGTCTGTACAACGTGGACGACACTCCGCTGTACCCGCTGCTTGACAAGCTTGGATATAAGGACATGGAGCGCTGCCTGTTCCTCGGCTTCACCGACGGCGAAAAGGGCTACTCCAAGAACGTCGCAAAGAACATCCGCAAGATCGCAAGACAGCACGGTGGTCTGCCCCTCACCGGCTACGTCACCAAGAGCTGGGAGAAGGGGCGCTTTAACGACCCCTACCTCAGAGATACGCTCATGGACTTCGGCATCACCACCGATACGCTCGAATGTACCGTCAACTGGTCGAACATGGAGCAGGTGCATCTGGACGTGCGCAAGGTCTGCCACGCTCTGCCGAACACCGTCGTCACCACGCACATGAGCCACTGCTATCCGCAGGGTGCGAACCTGTACTTTATCTTCCTCACCAAGATGCAGGACGAGAAGGCGTTCAAGGCGTACCACGCCACGATACTGGACGCCATTCAGCGCTCCGGCGCTTCGATAAGCCACCATCACGGCATCGGCAAGATGTTTGCACCGTGGCTTGAGGGCTACATCGGCGACAAGGAGTACGGCGTATTTAAGGTGCTGAAGAATTACTTCGACCCGGATTACAACATGAACCCCGGCGGCACGATAGGTCTTGACCTTATGCCGGAGGAGAAGAAGTTTGACAGACAGTACACCGATTACTTAAAGCAGGACAAATTCGATAAGTAAGATAAAAGCGATTGTTCATTAAAAATCCTGTCGAGTAATAATCGGGAGTTCAAGTCTCCTTCCTGATAAAAAAATAAAAAAGAAACAGCTCATCCTAACGGATAAGCTGTTTCTTTTTTTGAATTATAACGCAATTTTTGATACGGGTTGCATTGGGTTGCAAAGTTGCATTGAAATGCAACCCAAGAAGTGTATGCAACCGACCGAAAAATTGGAATTTGACTATCTCTTTTTATAAATAACCAACTCTGGATTTTCGCCATTTTCTTCATAGGTTGCAATAAGAATAAAATCCATATTGCAGACAATGCCAAAACATCTGTTTTCTCCGAATTCGCATTCCAACTGATTCCCTAAATAGGTTACTCCGTCATCTAAAAACTTGACACTTTTTCCGTTTGGAAGTCTGTATTCAAGATTGACATATCCGCCAACTAAGGCATTAAGCTTTTGAAGCTTTGGCATTCCTTCAATGTTCAATTCATTGATTTCCGTAATCAAGAGTTTTTTGAATTCTTCAAAAGCTCCATCACCGCCAAGCTCTTTGTATCTCTTCCAATAATCTAATTTCGGTAGAGTTTCCTGTAAATAAGAACGAACTTCTTCCTCCGGATGTTCCTCATTTGCCATATGCTTTACACAAACATCAATCAGGTCATCAATATTATGATACATATATTCTCCGTCTGCATAGCACCATTTGCAATATTCTTCATTAAAGAAACCATCGGTTTCCTTGCTGATATTAGAATCTTCCAAAGGCATACCGCAGCATTGGCAGATAAGCTGTCTTGGAGAACCGAGAAGCGTATTGATAGATACATCAAACAGTTTTGATAACAATTTTAGTGTTTCAGTATTAGGCACCGTTTCTCCGGTTTCCCAACGAGAAACCGCCTGTCTTGTTACGAATATTTTTTCTGCAAGAGCTTCTTGTGAAAGCCCGTTTTTAGTTCTCAACTCTACTATAATATCCTTTGTTTCCATAGAATCATCACCTCACTATAATTATAATGCAGGATGT
>SAMEA3663254__coassemble_446_pt1 | contig 9833 bp, 9 predicted proteins | sample SAMEA3663254__metabat2_low_PE_011 | metagenome-assembled genome bin SAMEA3663254 (sample SAMEA3663254) | pig gut metagenome | biome: pig gut; feature: pig-associated habitat; material: faeces | place: China | collected 2013 | reverse complement strand
TACGAAAAGGCATAAGAGACAACAAAAATTGCACAGCCGACAGGCTGTGCAATTTTTTATGCATTGTATGTTCCCATTCTGCACCGCACGCTGCGAAGTCCGCTTCGCTTTATGACGAGGAGCGAGTCCATCTCATCGGCGGCATTTTCGTATGCGTTGCTTTGATGGTAAACGAGTATGTAGTCGGCGCCCTTGAGCTTTCCCGACGGCACCTATGCCCACAAACAGCGTCCAAAATATCAGATGCGCCGTGCGGTATTATATCTCGATCTCATAAGAATACTCCTCTCCATATTGCAGCGATCTGCAATATGGAACAATGATGCATCAAAACAGCATTGCTTACTTGTCGTCGTCACCGCCGTCACGGGGAACATATGAGCCTATCGCAAGACCGACGCACATATCGAGCTAGATACCGAGAGCCATGTTGTCGCCGAGGCACATGCCGATGTACATACCCTCGGTGCCGTAGTCGCCGGTTTTCTTGCCTTCCTTCTTCTTGCGGCTTGCGCCTTTTGCAAAGAGTATCGCAAGCGAAACGCCGACGGTGAGCCACGGCAGGGCGGCAAGGGTAAAATCAAGAATACTTTTCATTGCTGTTCCTCCTATAACTGTCTATGTTTTTGAAAAACAGAAAATATATCAGCACGGCGGTTATGACGAAGTCATGAAACCGCACACTTTCAAACAGAATGAGGCTTGACAGGGGAGCAGAGAGTACGATGCCGCAGGCGATGAGCTTTGCAAATGCACCGTCGCACTTCGCCGTCCATGCAAGGAACGCCATGAGCGGGGAAAAGAGAGCAAACACGGTCCAGCCGAAGATGAACGACCAACCGTAAACTCCGTCGGTGATGATCGCCGTTGCGTAATATGTAATGAGCATCGCTATGCAAAACGGGAAAATGTTCAGCATTGCGGCCTTCCTCGTGGGGCTGTAGATGGAGATGAGCGTTCCTATGAGTATCCAGATCGCCATCTGCGAAAACAGCTCGCCGAGATTCACAAAGTAAATGTCAAACAGCCGTGAGGCGACACCTATCGCCAAGCCCGTAAGGAACATGACCCAAGGATTTAAAAATTTGCTCTGTCTGTAAGTTTTCATAGCATACTCCTCTCGTGCCAAGTATTATAACTAACGAACGGTAGGATGTCAATTGAAAATGCCAATGTAGCAAAAAACCCACTGTTTTCTTAGAAAACAGTGGGTTTTGGCAGCGGATGAAGGATTCGAACCCTCACAAACGGAGTCAGAGTCCGGTGTGCTACCATTACACAAATCCGCTAAAGGCAAGAAATATTATACAGCATTTTCGGCGTTTGTCAATAGGAAAATTGACGATAGCAAAAAACTTATTCGGGAAAGACAAAAGCGAAGTCAAAAGACTTCGCTTTTGTGATCTTGTTACTGCTTCTCTTCACCGATGTAGTTAACGAGCAGCTCATGCATAAGCTCGTCACGGTCGATGCGGCAGATAAGAGTGCGGGCGTTATTGTAGTTTGTGATATACGTCGGGTCCTCCGACAGAATATAGCCCACGAGCTGATTTATGGGGTTGTAGCCCTTGACTTTAAGAGAGTTATACACGGACGACAGTATTTCTCTCATCTCTGTCTTGCTGTCAATAGCGGCAAATTTTCTTGTAATGTCTTCCATGGAAATATCCCTCCCAAATTAAATTCATAGTGGTATTATATCCGCTTTGAAATAAAAAGTAAAGGGAATAGTGTGGAAATAATTAAATTTGCGCAAAAATCCCACAAGATATTGCGTCAGCGAATGATAGCGCCGAGCTTTTCCGCAAGTGCGGACAGAACGTTTGCGACGGTCTCCTCTGCGTGCTCGTCCGTAAGGGTCTGATCCTTTGCACGCATGGTGAGCGAGAAAGCAACGGACTTCTTACCGTCGGCAATGTGACTGCCGGTGTAGATATCGAACAGATTGCAGCCCACGAGGTATTCGCCGCCGTTTTCCATTATGCAGCGTTTAAGCTCCGCAACGGGAATGCCGGCATCGCACACGAGAGCGATGTCACGGGTGACGGCGGGGAAGCGGGGCAGCGGAACGTAGGTGGGATCCTCACCGACGGATGCCATGAGTGCCTCGAAGGAAAGCTCCGCACAGTAGAACTCGGCGTCAACGCCGTAGTTTGAGGCTACAAGCGGGTGGATCTGACCGAAAACGCCGATGAGCCGATCTCCGACATAGACCTCGGCACAGCGCCCGGGATGGTAGGAGGGATTTGTGCGGCATGCCTTGTAACTCACGTCCTTCGCTCTTATGGAGTCGAGAACGGCCTCAACAAGACCCTTGAGCCTGAAGAAATCCATACCGCCGCCGTAAGCGCCGAGGGAGAGTACCTTGCGCTCGATCGCAAGCCCGTCATTACCGCCGAGAGCGTAGGTCCTGCCAAGCTCGTAAAGCCGCACGGACTTGTTGCGGTAGTTGTAGTTTCTGACGAGTATCTCAAGCATGGAGGGCAGAACGGTGGTGCGCATGATGGAGGTGTCCTCACCGAGGGGGTTGAGGATCTTGAAGCTCTGTCTGCGCTCGTCATCCGCCGCCCAGCGGATCTTGTCGTAGTAGGAGGAGGAGATGAAGGAGTAGGTTATGATCTCGTCATAGCCCGCCGCACGGCATATAGAGCCGAGCTGCTGCTCAAGCTTTTGAGCTGCGGAGTAGCCGCCTCTGGTCGTCTCGCCGGAAACGAGGGTGCAGGGGATGTTGTTGTAGCCGTGGAAGCGTGCGACCTCCTCGGCAAGGTCGGAGTAATGCTTAACGTCGCCTCTCCATGACGGCACGGTGACGGTCTCGCCCTCAACGCCGAAGCCGAGCTTCCTCAGAATGGAGACCATTTCGGCGGTGGGGATATCGGTACCGAGAAGTGCGTTTATCTTATCGGGACGAAGATCCAGCACGGTGGGCTCGGGCAGCTTATCGTAAACGTCTATCACACCGTCGAGAACGTCGCCTGCGCCGAGCATCTCAACAAGCTCACAGGCACGGTTCAGGGCGGGGAGGGTGTTCATGGGGTCAAGACCCTTTTCAAACTTCGCACTTGCCTCGGTGCGCATACCGAGGGCAAGCGCACCCTTTCTGATGCAGGTGCCGTCGAAGGTCGCAGACTCGAACACGACGTCGACCGTGTCACCGACTATCTCGCTGTTGAGACCGCCCATGATGCCGGCAAGACCGACGGCACGGGTGTCGTCTGCGATGACGAGCATATTGGAATTGAGCTTTCTGAGGTTGCCGTCAAGCGTCGTAAGCTCCTCGCCGTCCTGCGCTCTGCGGACGATTATCTTACCGCCCTTCACATAGCGGTAGTCGAAAGCGTGCATGGGCTGACCGTATTCCATCATAACGTAGTTCGTGATGTCGACGATGTTGTTGATGGGACGCACGCCCATGGCTCTGAGCCGCTCACGCATCCACTTGGGGGAGGGCGCTATGCGGACGTTTCTGACCATGCGAGCGGTATATCTCGGGCAAAGGTCGGAGGCGGGGACCTCCACCTTGAGAAGCTCGCTCAGAGAACCCTCGGCGCCGCCCTTTACCTGCGGCTCATGCAGCGTAAGCGGAGCGTCAAAGGTGGCGGAGGCTTCACGGGCAAGACCGATGACGGAGAGACAGTCGGGACGGTTGGGGGTTATCTCAAACTCAACGACGGAGTCGTCGGCTCCGATGACGGGACGAATGTCGTCTCCGGGGGCGATGCCGTCCTCGTGGAGGATGAATATGCCGTCCTCGATGCAGTGGGGGAACTCCTCCTGCTTTGCGTGGAGATCGGCGAGGGTGCAGACCTTGTCCTTTGCGGTGTCGTAGGCGACAAGGTCGCCGACGTGGACGTTCTGGCACGGGGTCACGACCTCACAAGCCTTCTCACAGTCGAGACCGAGCTTAAAGAGATTGACGCCGACGGACTCAACCGAGGTAACAAGTGCCGCCTTGACGCTGCCGAAGATCGTGTCGCCCGCCTTGATGTCGGGGGAGACGGAGGGCTTTGCCTTATCGAGCGGGTGGTAGTCACCCAAAACGGCGGCAGCACTGATGACGGCGTAGGGGAAGTCACGCTCGTCAAGCCCAAGCTCCTTGAGAGAGCAGAGCATACCGAAGCTTTCCTCACCTCTGAGCTTGCCCTTTTCAATGACCTTGCCGCCGGGCAGGTGCGATTTGTGCAGCGCAGTGGGGACAAGGTCGCCGACATGGACGTTCCATGCGCCGGTGACTATCTGAACGGGGGCGTCCTCGCCTACGTCGATGCGGCATATCCACATATGATCGGAGTTGGGGTGCTTTGCCATGGAGAGTACCTTGCCGACCTTGACGTTTTCAATCTCTGCACCAAGCTCCTCGGTGACCTCGACCTTGGAGCCGGAAAGGGTCATCGCCTCGGCAAAATCTCTGCTGCCGACGTCTATTTTAACAAATTCGTTTAACCATTTTCTGCTGAGATTCATAATCTGCCTCCTTTAGAACTGTTCGAGGAACCGCACGTCATTTTCGAAAATGAGACGCAGGTCGGAAATCTTGAAGCGGCGCATGGCAAGGCGCTCAAGTCCCATGCCGAATGCCCAGCCGGTGTATTCTTCGGGGTCGATGCCGCTCATCTCAAGCACATGGGGGTGGATCATTCCGGCGCCGAGGACCTCTATCCAGCCCTCGCCCTTGCAGGTGGGGCAGCCCTTGCCGCCGCACTTGTGGCACTGTACGTCCATCTCGCAGGAGGGTTCGGTAAACGGGAAGTGGTGCGGACGGAAGCGGGTGACGGTGCCTTCGCCGAAAAGCTGCTCCATGACGGCGTTGAGCGTACCCTTGAGGTCCGCCATAGTAACGTTCTTGTCTATGACCATGCCCTCGACCTGATGGAACATGGGGGAGTGAGTCGCATCGACCTCGTCCTTGCGGTACACTCTGCCGGGAGCGATGATGCGGATAGGCAGCGGCATCGTCTCCATGGCACGCACCTGCATGGGGCTGGTCTGCGAACGAAGCATTACACGGGAGTCCTCGTCAAAGTAGAAGGTGTCCGACCAGTCGCGGGAGGGGTGCCCCTCCTCGGCGTTGAGCTTGTCGAAGTTGTAGCTTGCAAGCTCGACTTCGGGACCGTCAAGCACGGTAAAGCCCATGCCGACGAAAATGTCCTTTATCTCGTCAAGTGCCATATACATGGGGTGCTTGTGACCGAGCTTCAGCTCCTCGGCGGGGATGGTGACGTCGAGCGTTTCCATCTGAAGCCTTGCTTCGAGCGCCGCCGCCTCAAGCCTTTTCCTCATGTTCTCGATGGAGGCTTCAAGGTCGGATCTTATCTGATTTGCGAGCTGACCCATAACGGGGCGCTCCTCGGCGGAGAGCTTGCCCATCTGCTTTAAAATGGCGGTCAGCTCACCCTTTTTGCCGAGATATCTGACTCTGAGAGCATCGAGAGAATCAATGCTTTCCGCATCCGAAATCGCATTCAGAGCATTCTCTCTGAGTTCCTGCATAAGTGCTTTCATGTTCTGACTCCTTGTATAAAAATTTGCAAAAATAAAAAGCCCTCCGCCCCACAAGGGACGAAAGACCTGACTTCCGCGGTACCACCCAAATTCGATACGTTCGCACTTTGACCCGTAACGGGGGCACCGCCGGTGATTGGCCGGAGCTCACGGGCGAACAAGCACATTCCTTTCGGGCGGCTCACAGCCGACGACCGCCGTTCTCTGAGAAGGGAATACCGTACTATTTTCCCGATCATTGCATATTAGTTATATAGCCTTAATAAATATTTTATAATCCACGGCAGATAAAAAGTCAAGATAAAAATTGACTATCGGGAAACGTAATACTATAATGAACGGAGGAAAACGAAGTGAAAAAGGCACTGCTTCTGCCGATCATGCTGTGTATTCTGCTGGTGCTGAGCGCCTGCGGCGGCAATGCGGAGGATGAGTTCGGAAGCTTCTGCGCAGAGCTTGAGCAGGCTCAGAGTATCGGCTTTACAGCAAAGCTGCGAGCCGAGTATGAGGACAAGACGGCAAACTTCAAGCTCGCCTATACTCAGAACGCCGAGGGAATAAAGGTGACGGTCATAGAGCCGGAAACCATCTCCGGCATCAGCGCAAGAGTGAAGGACGATTCCGCACGGCTTGAGTATGACGGTGTGATCCTCGATATCGGAAGTCTTGACGCAAACGGGCTTTGCCCGATGTCCGCACTGCCGGTGACGGTGATGGCGCTGCGCAATGCGCACGTCGACAGCGTTTGGGAGGAGGACGGAATGACGGCGGCGAGGCTCATCGTGTCGGACGACACGAGCGTTACCGTCTGGCTCGACGGAGAGATGACCCCGTGCAGCGCCGAGATCAGCAGCGGCGGCAAAGCCGTTGTGTTTATCGAATTCTGCGACTGGGAGATGAAATAATTGAATGACCTGCAAAAGAGAACATGGGCGGAGGTTTCCCTCGGCGCCATCGAGAATAATTACAAAGCGATAAGAAAGCGCCTGCCGGAGGGCTGCAAGTTCCTCGGCATTGTCAAGGCGGACGCCTACGGTCACGGCGCCTGCGAGGTCGCAAAGCGCTTAGAGCAATGCGGTGCGGATTATCTTGCCATAGCCTGCCTTGATGAAGCGATCGAGCTGCGCCGCAGCGGAGTCAGAATGCCCGTTTTGATACTCGGACACACTCCGCCGGAGTATGTGTCGGAGCTTCTTCGCTACGACCTCACGCAGACGGTGAGCTGCGAGGCGAAGGCGACAGAGTTTTCCGAAGCGGCGGGAAGGCTCGGCGGAACGCTGAAGATACACATAAAGCTCGACACCGGCATGAGCAGACTCGGCTTCCTCTGCGCCGGAGGCTACTTTGACGAGGGCGTCAAAAACGTCGTCAGGACCTGCAATATGCCGAACCTCGACGTCGAGGGCATATACACTCACTTTGCCGTCTCCGACTACGACGACGCCGAGAGCATAGCCTACACAAAGCGCCAGTTCAAGCTTTTCTGCGACGTGATCTCCGCTGCCGAGGCGCAGGGCGTACACTTCAAGATCCGTCATTGTGCAAATTCGGGTGCTGTCGTAAATCACCCGGAGATGATGCTCGACATGGTGCGCCCCGGACTTCTGCTCTACGGCTACGGCGACGGCGGAAAGCTTGGGCTGCGTCCGGCGATGCGTCTGGTCAGCACCGTCAGCACGATAAAATACTACGAACCCGGCACCTGCGTCAGCTACGGCAGACACTTTACCGCAGAAAGGCGCACAAGAATGGGCGTCGTCGCAGCGGGCTATGCAGACGGACTCCCATGGTCGGCGGCGGGAAAGTGCAGCTTCTACTCCGAGGGCAGCTTCGTTCCCCAGTGCGGCAATATCTGCATGGATATGTGCATGGTCGATCTCACCGAAGCGCCGTCGGTGCAGGTGGGTAGCGAGGTCGAGATATTCGGCGAAAATGCATCGCTTGCGGAGTTTGCCGAGAAAGCCGGAACGATACCGTATGAGCTGCTGTGCGCAGTCTCAAAAAGAGTGCCGAGAATATATCTGAATGTATAAAATTTACCGTGCCGAGGGAGAATATAGTCAGCGCGCTACATAAAATGTAGGGGCAACTATCTTCCGGAGTGTGAGTGAATTGAGTACAGTCAAACGAGGAGACATTTATTATGCCGACCTGAGCCCGGTCGTGGGCAGCGAGCAGGGCGGTATGCGTCCGGTGCTGATAGTGCAGAACGATACCGGCAACAAGCACAGCCCAACGGTCATCGCAGCGGCGATAACCAGTCAGACCGGTAAGGCAAAGCTGCCGACGCACATTGAACTTAACGCACAAAGCGTCGGACTGTCCCGTGACAGCGTTATACTGCTTGAGCAGATACGCACCATAGACAAATCCCGTCTGCGGGAGCGCATGGGAAAGCTTGACGACAAGACGATGAATAAGGTTGACAGCGCAATAGCCGTCAGCTTCGGACTGTAAGAGAAAAGCTCCGATAGGGTTTTACCTGTCGGAGCTTTTTCGGTGAAAGGAGCGTTTTTGTGGAATATCCCGTGTACATAAACGGAAAGAAAACCGGGGTGCTGAGCGTGCGCCGGGACGGACTTATGACGGCGTTTGAGGCGGACTGCGAATACGCCGAAGGACTTCTGCGCCTGTGGGTGTACGGCGACGGCGAGCCACTGCCGCTCGGCGTGCTGCGTCCGGAGGGCGGCAGACTTCGGCTTAAAAAGCGCTTTACGAAAAACGAGCTGCGTCGCTTTTCGGGGAATATCACCTGTGCAGGCGATAAGGCTCCACAGACGGAGCCTGAGAAAGAGCCTGAAACGTCACCGAAACCGGAGGAGCAGCAGCTTTTGTGGGTGCAGACCCCGAAGGGTACGCTCATGGCGTATGACGGCGAAAGGACGCTGCTTGCCATGCCGACGCTCGGCAGGATGCGCAGGGGACGCACCCTGATGATCGGCGGCAGACGCTACATGGTGTTCGAGTCAAAAAGAAATTTGCGATAAGTGTGGAAATTTTACGGGATATGTGTTAATATTTTAGTGAAGACGTATAGCCGTGGCTGTACGGCGAAACGGAGGTAAATGTTATGCGCATGACGGATATTATTGAGAAGAAGCGTGACGGGGGCGTTCTCAGCACCGAGGAGATACGCTTCATGGTAAAGGGCTACACCGACGGAAGCATACCCGATTACCAGATGTCTGCAATGCTTATGGCTATATTGCTCAAGGGAATGGACAGAAGAGAGACGCTTGACCTCACCATGGCGATGGTGGATTCCGGCGAAACGCTCGATCTGTCCCGCATAAACGGCGTCAAGGCGGATAAGCACTCCACGGGCGGCGTCGGGGACAAGACCTCGCTGATACTCTGCCCCATGGTTGCGGCGCAGGGCGTCAAGATCGCAAAGATGTCCGGCAGAGGACTGGGACACACGGGCGGCACCATAGACAAGCTCGAAAGCTTCCCCGGCTTCAATACGGGTATTTCCGAGGAAACGTTTATAAATAACGTAAACGAGTTCGGCATAGCGATCGCAGGACAGACGGCGGACTTAGACCCTGCCGACAAAAAGATGTACGCTCTCAGGGACGTCACGGGTACCGTGCCGAGCATTCCGCTCATAGTAAGCTCCATCATGTCAAAGAAGCTTGCCGCCGGAGCGGACGTTATAGTGCTTGACGTAAAGTCCGGCAGCGGTTCGTTTATGAAGACCGAGGAGGCGGCGCACGAGCTTGCGGAGAACCTCACTGCGGTCGGCAAAATGGCGGGCAAGAAGACCGTTGCAGTCATCACCGACATGGACGAACCTCTCGGCAACGCCGTCGGCAATGCGCTTGAGGTAAAGGAAGCCATTGCGGTGCTGAAAGGCGAGGTAAAGGGCGAACTTTTGGAGCTGTGCCTCACTCTCGGAAGCTGCATACTGACCGAAGCGGGCTTTGCCGCAAACGACGCCGAGGCAAGAAAAATGCTGCTTTGCGGCATTGAGGACGGTACTGCGCTCAAGAAGCTTGCGGAGCTGGTCGAAGGGCAGGAGGGCGATCCCAAGGCCGTCTACGATACCTCGATGCTCCCCGAAGCCAAGGTCAAGCTTGAAGCGATCAGCAAGCGCAGCGGCTATGTGAAGCACATTTCCGCAGCGGATGTAGGGCTTGTGTCCATGCACCTCGGCGGCGGCAGAGCGACGAAGGAGAGCGAGATCGACCTCTCGGTCGGCGTTATGTTGCATAAGAAGGTCGGCGACTTTGTGGAGGTCGGCGAGAGCCTCGGCACAATCCACGCATCCGACCCCGCCAAGGCGGAGGAAGCGGCGAGACTCCTTGAAAACTGCTACACGCTCATGCCGG
>SAMEA3663254__coassemble_412_pt1 | contig 10157 bp, 9 predicted proteins | sample SAMEA3663254__metabat2_low_PE_011 | metagenome-assembled genome bin SAMEA3663254 (sample SAMEA3663254) | pig gut metagenome | biome: pig gut; feature: pig-associated habitat; material: faeces | place: China | collected 2013 | reverse complement strand
AGTCTGCGGAACATCCTACAAAAACAAAGGCGTGCAGAAGCTGCTCGACGCGGTTGTCGATTATATGCCCTCACCCTTGGATATACCCGCAATCAGCGGGACAAATCCCAAGACTGATGAGGAGGAGACCCGAGAGGCCTCCGACAGCGCACCGTTTGCAGCACTTGCGTTTAAAATCATGACCGACCCCTATGTCGGACGCTTGAGCTTCTTCCGTGTTTACTCCGGTACGCTTGAGGCCGGCAAGACCGTGCTCAACTCGTCGAAGGGTCAGCGTGAGCGTATAGGACGCATCCTTCTCATGCACGCAAATCACAGAGAAGACCTCACCATGGCATATTCCGGTGATATCGCCGCCGCCGTCGGTCTTAAAAACACCACAACGGGCGACACTCTTTGTGATGAAAAGAACCCCATTGTCCTTGAATCCATGGAATTCCCTGAGCCTGTTATCCGCGTTGCCATCGAGCCCAAGACCAAAGCCGGTCAGGAGAAGATGGCGATAGCCCTACAGAAGCTGGCAGAGGAAGACCCCACCTTCAAGACCTATACGGATGAAGAAACGGGTCAGACCATCATTGCCGGTATGGGCGAGCTCCATTTGGAGATCATCGTTGACAGATTGCTTAGAGAATTTAAGGTCGAAGCAAATGTAGGCAAGCCCCAGGTTTCCTATAAGGAGACCATTACCCGCGCGGCAACCGTCGATACCCGTTATGCCCGTCAGACAGGCGGCAAGGGTCAGTTTGCACACTGTAAGATCACTGTTGAGCCCAACGAACCCGGCAAGGGATATGAGTTTATCAACAAGATCACCGGCGGCGCGATACCCAAGGAGTTCATTCCTTGCGTAGACCAGGGTATTCAGGGCGCAATGCACTCCGGCGTTCTTGCAGGCTATCAGGTAGTCGATGTCAAGGTCACCTTGATAGACGGCTCCTATCACGAGGTTGACTCCTCCGAGATGGCATTCAAGATCTGCGGCAGTATGGCATTCAAGGAGGCCTGTGAAAAGGCCGGTCCCACTCTGCTGGAGCCCATTATGAAGGTCGTCATAACCGCACCCGATGAATACATGGGTGATGTTATGGGCGATATAAACTCAAGACGCGGACAGATCGTCGGCTCCGACATCAGAAACGGTGCCGCAGTTGTCGAAGCAAATGTTCCGCTGTCAACCATGTTCGGTTACGCTACCGACCTGCGCAGCGACCTACAGCATGGAACCCAGCCACTATGTTGAGCTGCCGAAGAATCTCCAGGAGACTTTGGTGGGCAATCGCAGATAAGGCTGAAATATTTAACACACAAGTAAGTATTAAATTTATAAGTATTGATTAAAACTATTTGGAGGTAAAATCATGGCAAAGCAGACATTCGACAGATCCCTGCCCCACGTTAATATCGGTACCATCGGCCATATTGACCACGGCAAGACCACTCTGACCGCAGCTATCACTAAGTACCTTGCAATGCAGGGTGGCGCAGAGTACACTGACTACTCTTCCATCGACAAGGCTCCCGAAGAGAGAGAGCGCGGCATCACCATCAACACCGCTCATGTTGAATACAAGACCGCAAATCGTCACTACGCACACGTTGACTGCCCGGGCCACGCCGACTACATCAAGAACATGATCACCGGCGCTGCTCAGATGGACGGCGCAATCCTCGTTATCGCAGCTTCCGACGGTCCTATGGCTCAGACCCGTGAGCACCTCCTGCTTGCACGTCAGGTTAACGTTCCTTCCGTTCTCGTTTTCCTGAACAAGTGCGACCAGGTCGACGACGAAGAGCTCCTCGAGCTCGTCGAGATGGAAGTTCGCGAGCTTCTCGACTTCTACGGCTTCCCCGGAGATGACACCCCCATCATCCGCGGCAGCGCTCTGAACGCTCTCGTTTGCGAGTCCAACGATCCCGATGCACCCGAGTACGCTTGCATCAAGGAGCTCATGGACGCAGTTGATACCTGGATCCCCACTCCCGACCGTAAGTCCGACCAGCCCTTCCTCATGCCCATCGAGGACGTATTCACCATTTCCGGCCGTGGCACCGTTACCACCGGACGTGTTGAGCGTGGCCGTGTCAAGGTTGGCGACAAGGTTCAGATTGTCGGCCTGAAGGACGAGATCACCGAGACCACCGTTACCGGTACCGAGATGTTCCACAAGCAGCTCGAGTACGCAGAAGCAGGCGACAACGTCGGCACTCTGCTCCGTGGCGTTGCTAAGAAGGACGTTGAGCGCGGACAGGTTCTCGCAGCTCCCAACTCCATCAAGCCCCACACCAAGTTCAAGGGTCAGGTTTACGTTCTGTCCAAGGAAGAAGGCGGCCGTCACACCCCGTTCTTCAACAACTACCGTCCCCAGTTCTACTTCCGTACCACCGACGTTACCGGCGTCATCTCCCTGCCCGAAGGCGTTGAGATGTGCATGCCCGGCGATAACGTCGACATGGACGTAGAGCTCATCACCCCGATCGCAATCGAAAAGGGACTCCGCTTCGCTATTCGTGAAGGCGGTCGTACCGTCGGTTCCGGCGTTGTCATCGAGGTCGACGAGTAATTAACCATTGTATGAAAAATCCGTGAGTCAATTGACTCACGGATTTTTTCATTTGATCCCGTGCATAAAGCCGCCGATGTCCGCCGAATGAATGTCGCCGCCGATAACACGCCCGCCCTTGACAAAAAGTGTTGCGTACACGGTCGAGCCGTCGCCGTAATTTGTGACTATGTAGCTGTACTGCATACACTTGCAGCCGCCGTAGGAGGTAAACTCAAAGCCCTGCTCCGACTGCATTGCGGCATACTCGGCGACTGCTCCGTCGAAGGTTTTCGGGAGCGTGACCTCCGCTTCCGTCTCGCTCGACTTATCGACGCACCAGCCGAGGGAGGAGAGGTATTCAATGCGCCCCTCGCTCGTGGAGACGTCGATCGCCTCGCCGATGCCGAGGAAGCCGGAGGCGGGGCCGCATATTATGACCGCAGCGATGAGTACAACGGCAAGGAGGATGAGTATGACGACGGCTTTTGTTTTCGTTAGCTTTTTGGTTTTCATTCATTTCACCTGACAATCGGAGATTTTACACGGAGTTTAAATTTGAAGGAGGAATTTGTGCTAAAATAAGTTCAAATGTTTTGAAACGGTGAGAGTATGTCGGTTCTGAGACTTGACAAATACCTTTCCGACTGCGGCGTCGCATCGAGAAAGGAAATACGGGAGATCATAAGAAGCGGCAGAGTGACGGTGGACGGTGTTGCCGAAACGAACTTCGCAAGGAAGATCGACAGCGGAAGCGCCGTTGCGCTTGACGGCTCTGCTTTAGCTTATGAAAAGCACCGCTACTTTATGCTCAATAAGCCCCATGGAGTCCTGTCAGCAACCGAGGACAGGGACCAGGCTACCGTTTTGTCGCTGCTTTTGCCTGAGCATAAGCGGCTCGGACTTTTTCCCGTCGGCAGATTGGACAAGGATACGACGGGGCTGCTCATCCTAACAAACGACGGAGACTTTGCGCATAAGGTCATTTCACCGAAGTCGGGCATCATGAAGCGCTACCTTGCCGAGACCGACGGACGCTGCACCGAGGATGACGTGCGTATCTTTGCCGAGGGAATAGTTCTCGGCGACGGGACAAAGTGCCTTCCCGCAAAGCTTGAGCCTTGCGGTGAGCGCTGCTATGTCACGGTCGCAGAGGGCAAATACCATCAGGTAAAGCGTATGCTTGCGGCGGTCGGAAAGCCCGTTTTGAAGCTTCATCGGCTCTCCGTCGGCGGACTTTTGCTCGACGAAAGCCTTTTACCGGGGCAGTACAGAGAACTTGACGCCGAAGAATTGTGCAGAGTGATGAAGCAAAATTGAACAAATTTTAAGCTGTAATTTGGCTGTTTTATCAAGTGAATTAGATATTATTTTGGAAACTTCACAAATTTTGAGGTGTTTTCTATTGAAAAACGCACAAAAAGGGGTTATTATAATACGAGCGTGCTATGCAGGCTTATAGTAAAATTACCCATAGCGCAAGGGGAGGAAACACATATGTCAAGCAGAATTTTCCAAAGCGTTATCCTTCAGATAAAAGAAGCCACCGACAGATGCATCGGCATCATCGACGAGCAGGGCTTTGTCGTCACCTGCAGCGAGCTGCCCATGATTGGTTCAAGGCTTGAGGACTTCCAGAGCTATAACTATGATCTGTCGGAGCCGGTCTATGTGAGCGGCATCCGCACATACAGAATACTCGGCACGAACAACGCAAAGTTTGACTATGCCGTGTTCGTTGAGGGCTGTGACGAGCTTGCAAAGGTGAGCTGCATCATGGCATCCGTCGCCTTTAACGAAGCAAAGACCAATTACGAGGAAAAGCACAACAAGTCTGCTTTTCTTAAAAATATAATTTCCGACAATATTCTCCCCGGCGACGTTTACGTCAGAACCAAGGAGCTGCACTTTGTGCCGGATGTGCCGAGAGCGCTGCTTTTGGTGCGTCAGGTCGAGAGGTCGGACGTTGCGGCGGTCGAGGTCATGCAGAACCTCTTCCCCGATAAGCAGCATGACTTCATCATCAGCATCAACGAGACTGACATCGTTATAATCAAGGAGCTGCCCGCAGGCGAAAATCCCGCCGAGGTGCAGTCAATTGCAGAGAACGTCGAAAAGGCGCTTGCCGACGAGCTTCAGATAAAGTGCATCATCGGTATCGGCACCACGGCAAGACACCTGCGTGAGCTTGCCGACAGGTACAAGGAAGCGCAGATAGCGATCGACGTCGGCCGTGTGTTCGATTCCGAAAAGAACATCATCAGCTACGAAAATCTCGGCATCGGCCGCATCATCTACCAGCTTCCGACGACGCTGTGCGAGATGTTCTTAAACGAGGTATTTAAGAAGAATCCTCTTGAGACACTGGACGAGGATACTCTTGAAACAATAAACAAGTTTTTTGAAAACAACCTCAACGTTTCCGAGACGAGCCGTAAGCTTTATGTACACAGGAACACTCTTGTTTACAGGCTTGAGAAGATCAAGAAGCTCACGGGACTCGATCTAAGAGAGTTTGACCATGCGATTGTGTTCAAGGTCGCAATGATGGTCAAGCAGTACCTTGACTCCGTGAACAGCAACGGACGCTGAGCATGACTCAAGGCTGAGGCTACTTAGGAGGAAAAGCAATGGTTCAAATGAACAATGTGACGATGGTTTACGGCAACAGCGACGTTGCGGCGCTGGACGGCGTGAGCCTCTCGATAAGCGAGGGTGAATTTGCCTTTCTGGTAGGTCCCTCCGGATCGGGAAAGACCACCATAATAAAGCTCCTTACGGGTGAGATCCGTCCGACCGAGGGCGAGATCACCGTCAACGGCTTCAATATGGGCGAGATGAAGCGCCGCAAGATGCCCAAGATGCGCAGAACCATCGGCGTCGTCTTTCAGGACTTCCGACTCATCGAGAACATGACCGTGTACGATAACGTCGCCTTTGCGATGCGTGTCGTCGGAGCCACCGGCAAGGAGATAAAGGCAAGAGTGCCGAAGGTGCTTGAGCTGGTCGGACTTGAGGGCAGAGAAAAGCGTCTGCCGACCGAGCTTTCCGGCGGTGAGCAGCAGCGTGTTGCGATAGCCCGTGCGCTCGTCAACAACCCCAAGATGATAATTGCCGACGAGCCTACCGGCAACCTTGACCCGGTTCGCTCTCTTGAGCTTATGCTTCTGCTTGAAAAGATAAACGATATGGGGACGACCGTGTTGGTTGTCACCCACGAAAAGGAGCTGGTCAACGCCTTCTCGAAGCGTGTTATTGCGATAGACGGCGGTCACCTGATCAGCGACGGAATGGACGGGTATTACAACTATGAGATTCAGTAAATTCGGATATCTGATAGGCGAGGGCTTCCGCAATATCTTTACACACAGATTCATGTCCTTTGCCTCAATCACAATTATCATGGCGTGCCTTATCGTAATGGGCAGCTTTACGCTTCTTGACGTCAACATAAACAAGATAATCGACGACATCGGCGAGCAGAATCAGATAATGGCGTTTGTCGATGAGGACATGAGCGCAGAGGACGCCACGGCTCAGATCCAGGCAAAGCTTGAGGCGATGGACAACGTTGCGTCGGTCGAGTTTATGAACCGCAGCGAAGCGAGACAGAACTTCATGGAGAACTACGACGAGAGCTTCATGGACGGCATCGACGACGAGACCTTCCGTCACCGCTTCATCATTCAGCTCGTTGACCTCAGCCGCATGGACGAAACGGGTCAGGAGATCTCGCAGGTCAGCGGCATCGTCAAGGTCAACTCGCCCACGGAGTATGCCGAGAAATTCATCTCCGTCCGCAACGTTATCAGCATCGTTTCGCTGGCGCTTATCGTCATCCTCGTGCTGGTGTCGCTGTTTATCATGTCGAACACCATAAAGCTTGCCACCTTCGGCAGACGTGAGGAGATCGCCATTATGAAGATGGTCGGCGCCTCCAACGGCTTTATCAGAGGACCGTTCGTCGTTGAAGGTCTCATCCTCGGTCTCGTCGGCGGCGGGCTTGCGTTCCTCGCTCAGTGGGGACTTTATGCGGCGCTTGAAGGCAGAGTGACGAGCGATCTGGGAATATCCTTCATCGAGATAGTTCCGTTTACGCAGCTTTGGCCTATGGTGCTGGTGATATTCATTGCCGTCGGCATCATAGTCGGTGCCTTCGGCGGCATCATCGCAATCAGAAACTACCTGAAGGTCTGATTGGAGGGTACTGACGTGAACAGGAGACTTATCGTATCTGTGCTTGCGATCATTCTTGTCGTGACCATGATACTCAGCATAGTCCTGCCTATGGTGATGGCGGGCTGATAAAACGCTTGACGGACAGCCGCACGGCTGTCCGTCAACAGACTGTTTTAAGAGAGAAAGGGGAAAAGCCTGTGAATAAAAACCCCAAATCATTTTTCGGCAAAAAAATCAAGCTCGGCTATTTTATAATCATTTGTCTGGTGCTTGTTGTGGCTACCGCCGTTGCAACCTACTCGATAGCGATCGGTGGGTTCGGCTCAAAAAAGTACCTTGATAATGCCAAAAAGTATGTCGAGATCGAGAAAATCGTCTCGGAATATTACATCGGCGACGTGCCGGAGGATTCGCTTTACGATGCGGCTTGCGCCGGAATGGTTCGCTCGCTCAACGATAAGTGGAGCTATTACATGACCCCGGAGCAGTACGAGACCTACAAGCTGTCTTCGGCAAACGAGTATGCCGGCATCGGCGTCACCATTCAGGTGAACGACGACGGCGACTTTGAGGTCATGTCCGTGCAAAACGGCACCCCGGCTCAGACGGCAGGTATCGCCGTCGGCGACATTCTGCTGGAGGTCGACGGGACGGACCTCGACGGCATGACGCTTGAGGATGTCAGAACGCTCGTGAGATCGAAGCTGAACACCGATTTTCAGATGCTCATTTCCTCGGACGGCACCGAAAAGACCGTCAGCGTGAACTGCAAGATCATATACAAAAGCCCTGTCAGCAACAAGCTGCTTGACGGCGGCATCGGATACATCAAGATCGACAACTTTGAGGCGGGCGCCGCCGATGAGACCATCGCTGCGATTGAGTATCTCATTGACATCGGCGCAAAGTCCTTCATTTTTGACGTCAGGGACAACCCCGGAGGTCTTGTAAATGAGATGGTGAAGGTCCTCGATTACCTCCTGCCCGACGGCGATCTCTTCGTCAGCGTTGACAAAAAGGGCGAGGAGACCGTGATGAAGTCGGACAAATTCTGCTTGAAGTACGACATGGTCGTGCTTGTAAACGGCAACTCATACAGTGCGGCGGAATTTTTCGCAGCGGCGCTTCAGGAGTACAACTGGGCGACGGTCATGGGTGAGCAGACCACAGGCAAATCGAGGAGTCAGATAACGATAGAGCTTTCCGACGGCGGTGCGGTGCATATATCGACCAAGGAATATCTCACGCCGAAGCGTGTAGATCTCGCCGAGGCGGGCGGCATTACGCCGGACATCGTGATCCACAACGAGGGCGAAGCCGACAGTCAGCTCGAAAAGGCGATAAGCCAGCTTAAACGTTAAAAACGATAAAAAATCATTCTTAATATACGAAAAGGAGACCGTGCCATGTCTACCGATAACAGGTACAAAATGAGTCAGGAGCGCTATGATGCGCTGAACGAGGAGCTTCACTACCTCGAAACCGACAGAGCAAAGGAAGTTGCAGAACAGATCAAAGAGGCTCGCAGCTTCGGCGACCTGAGCGAAAACAGCGAATATGACGAGGCTAAGTCCGAGCAGGGCAAGCTCTATTCGAAGATAGCGGAGATCAAAAATCTTATCGAAAACGCAGAGATAGTTGACAAAAATGAAGGCAATACCAACAAGGGCGCAGTCACTCTCGGCAGCGTCGTTAAGGTCAAGGACGCAGACGGCGACGTTGAGGAATACACCCTGGTCGGCTCTCAGGAGGCAAACCCCATGGAGGGCATGATCTCGGACGACTCTCCCTTCGGCAGAGGACTGTACGGTCATGTCGCAGGCGACACCGTCGAGGTCGAGGCTCCCATCGGTACTCTGAAGTACACGATCGTGTCCGTCGAGAATAACTGAACGAGGTAAGGTATGAGCGAGAAGAATACTAACGATACGCAGAAGCAGGAGCTTTCCGAGCTGCTGCAGATACGCAGAGATAAGCTGACCGCATTTCAGCAGGAGGGGAGAGACCCCTTCTGCCGCACCCGTTTCGTAAGAAGCGCATATTCCGAGGAGATCAAGGCGGATTACGACGCCTTTGACGGCAAGGACGTTGAGGTCGCAGGTCGCATTATGTCCAAGCGAGGCATGGGCAAGGCGATCTTCTGCCACATAAAGGACGACAGGGGACAGATCCAGCTCTACATCCGCAAGGATGACCTGACGGAGCAGGAGTTTGCCGACTTCCGCAAGTACGACATCGGCGACATTATCGGCGTTTCCGGCTTCGTGTTCAAGACTAAGACCGAGGAGATATCCGTCCACGCAAAGAGCGTCGTGCTGCTCTCCAAGAGCCTAAGACCTCTGCCGGAGAAGTTCCACGGCATGACCAACACCGAGCTTAAATACCGTCAGCGCTACGTTGATCTTATTATGAACGACGACAGCAGACGCAACTTCACCATCCGCTCGAAGTTCATCAGCTACGTCAGAGCGTTTTTGGACGGCAGAGACTTCATGGAGGTCGAGACCCCCGTACTTAATACCATCTCCGGCGGTGCGACCGCCCGCCCCTTCATCACTCACCACAACACGCTGGACATTGATATGTATCTGCGCATCGCCACCGAGCTTAACCTCAAGCGCCTTATCGTCGGCGGCATCGAGAGAGTGTACGAGATCGGCAGAATCTTCCGCAACGAGGGCATGGACACAAAGCACAACCCCGAATTTACCACGGTCGAGCTTTACCAGTCCTACGCCGACTTCAACGATATGATGGACCTGTTTGAGGATCTGCTGAGCGGCGCCGCAATGAGCATACTCGGCACCTATAAGTGCTGCTGGCAGGGAGAGGAGATAGACCTCACTCCCGGCTGGGAGCGCCTCACCATGGCGGAAGCCGTCAAGAAGTACGTCGGCGTGGACTTCATGGCAATAGAGAGCGACGCCGAAGCGGTCGAAGCCGCAAAGAAGGCGGGCGTCGACATGGACAAGGTCGAGTCGACTTGGGGTCACGCACTGTACGAGAGCTTTGACCAGCTCGTTGAGGAGAAGCTCATTCAGCCGACCTTCATCACCATGCACCCTGTGGACGTATCGCCGCTTGCAAAGCGCTCGCCCAAGGATCCGAGACTCACGGAGCGCTTTGAGCTGTTCATATGCCGCAGTGAGATGGGCAATGCCTTCTCCGAGCTTAACGACCCCATCGACCAGAAGCAGCGCTTCTTAAAGCAGGTTGAGCTGCGCAGCAAGGGCGACGACGAGGCGGGCATGATGGACGACGATTTCATCAACGCACTTGAGTATGGTATGCCTCCCACGGGCGGACTCGGCATCGGCATTGACCGCTGCGTCATGCTGCTCACGGGAGCAAGCTCCATCCGTGACGTCATCCTTTTCCCCACAATGAAGCCCCTCTCGGACTAAAAACCCATAAAAATCAGGTTTTGACAGCGTT
>SAMEA3663254__coassemble_409_pt1 | contig 10219 bp, 9 predicted proteins | sample SAMEA3663254__metabat2_low_PE_011 | metagenome-assembled genome bin SAMEA3663254 (sample SAMEA3663254) | pig gut metagenome | biome: pig gut; feature: pig-associated habitat; material: faeces | place: China | collected 2013 | reverse complement strand
TAGACTATCGGGAAGCTCAGCGGCATCCTTGAATCCTCGATTACCATCATAAGCACGAAGTTTACAAGCGCCGATGCCACCGAAGCGCAGCCGATGCGGACAAGCTCGTTGTAGCCCGCAAATTCCCAAAGGCTGTTATACAGGTTAAACAGCGCAAACATCACTATCGTGACCACGGTATTGATGACCGCATAGCCGAGATAAAGCTTCAGATACCATTCGAAAGCGGAGTTCCAAACGGTCATGCCGTCAATGGAGAATCTGATAAGCAGGGTCACCACCGCAGCAAGGTTTACGATTACCGCATCCGCCGTAACAAGGCACAGTACCCTTACAAGCTTTTCCTTGCTGTAATCACCCGTCAGTTTTTTCATAAGCATTTCTCCTTCGTCCTACGGCTCACTTGCCGTCGGACTCCTTGTCGTCGCTTTCTCCGTAGCCGTAACCGTATCCGTATCCATAACCATAACCGTAGCCATAACCGTACCCGTAGCCGTAACCGCCTCTGCCGCCGCTTCTTCCGGAGAAGGCGTTGAGTATATAACCCACGACGGCGGTGCCGCTTTCGCTGAGCCTCGTCATGCTCTCGATGACCGAGCTGCGGCTTGCGTAGTTCTGCTTAATGACCATTATCGCCGCATCGCTGACCTCCGCCAGATCCTCGGCGTCGGTAAGCAGCGAGCAAGGCGGGGTGTCCATCACGATGTAGTCGTAGCTTTCTTTAAGCTCACGCATCAGCTCCGAAAGTCCGCTGCCCTGCATAAGCTCCTCGTTTGCGCCGCCGGAGCCTGCGTATATGATGCCGAGGTTATCGTTTTCCGTCGTATGCACGGCGTTCTCAAGCGAAAGAGTGCCGGAGAGCAGCTCCGAAAGTCCGGTCTTTTCCGCGCTCTGCGTTATGGCGTTCAGCGAGGGATTTCTCAGGTCGCAGTCGAGGAGGAGCACCCTTCTGCCGAGCTTTGCAAACGACAGCGCCATGTTGTACGCCACCGTGGTCTTGCCCTCGCCGGAGGCTGCGCTGCACACCATGAGCGTTTTCCGCTCACGGTCACGAAGCTGCTTGTCAAGCCTCACGGCAAGCGCACGGAAGGCTTCCTTGTAATTTCTGTCCTGCGTCTCGCTGACGGTCAGCGCACGGGGATCCTGCCTGCTGCGCTTTTTAACCGGAACGGCGGGCAGCGTTCCGAGATAGCGCACGTTGCTGCGGCTCTGAATGTCCTCCCTGCCCATGACGGTAGACTTCGTATAGCCGTAGATAAGTGCGATGAGCAGACCTATCGCAGCGCCGACGACGACGCCCTTCTTTGCGGCTCCCGTCCAGCTCCTGCCGTTATCCGGCTCCTGCGGAACTCCGGTCTCGTCAACGATGTTCATGTAAGTCGGTCCCACGACGAACTCCGCCACCTGCGGATAGTTTCGTATGACCGACTGCAGCACGTCGTAGCAAAGCTGCGCATCCCCGCCTTTGACGGTCAGCGTTATCATGTTCGCTTCCGGAACGGAGGAAACGCTTATCGCAGGGAGCGTGTCAAGCCCCATGTCGGTCTTGACAAGGTCGCTCAGTACGCCGCTCGTGAGAATGTAAGGGAAGGTCTTTGCCATTTGCTCCGCCACGGCAAAGTTAAAGGTCGAGATGCCGGACTGGTTTTCGTTCACGGTGTAGACGCTGAAGGTCGCCGATGCGCTGTACACGGGGGTATAGCTCGTCCACGAGCGGTAGCCCATGAACGCCCCGCCGAGCAGGGCAAGCAGCAAAATGATATACCACAGCCGCCGCAGTCCCCTTAAAAACTGCGCCGCTATTCGGCCGAGTGAAAAGGGCTGTCTTGTCGCTTCATTATTCATGCTTCCCTCTCCTCTCCGACATCCTGCTTTTTGCGGTTGCCGTAGCCGTACTTGCCGTAGCCGTAGCGGCTGTAGCTGTGACCGCCGTAGCCGTATTTGCCGCCGCTGCCGTAGCTGTATCCGTCGCTGAGGTCAGCCGACCTGACATTGTTGAAAACGCAGCCGATGAGCTTCGCATTACAGGACGAGAGCGTATCTATTGCGTCGTTTATGACCTTGACGGGAGTGGTGTCCTGCCGCACAACGAGTATCGAAGCGTCGGCAAGCTCCGCTATGCACTCCGCATCGGGACTGACGGACATAGGCGGAGTGTCGATGATTATGCAGTCGACGTTCTCCCTTGCCTGCCGTATAAGCTCACGCATCGCAGGGCTGCACACAAGCTCCGTCGAGCGGTCGCTGCCCTTTTTGCCGAGGATGAGTCCCATCTGATAATTCTTGTCGGATATGAGCGTATCTTTAAGCCCCGCTTTGCCGTCGAGGTAATCCGTGATCCCGGCGTACTGCTTGTCCTGATAGTTCATTATCTTGTGCAAAGCGGGCTTTTTCATGTCGCCGTCTATCAGAATGACGTTTTTGCGCTTGCGGTTCATGGCGAGCGCAAGGTTTGCGGCGACGGTACTTTTGCCCTCGTTTTCAAGCACCGAGGTGACCATGATGACCTTTGCGCCTTCTCTGCGCATATGGTAGTCGACCCTCGTGCGCAGCTTTCTGAAGGTCTCGGAAAACGCAAAGCCCGTCGTCGGGTTCGTTATGAGAATGCTCTTTTTACGGCGGCGCAGAACTTCCTTTATGCTCTTGTACTTTCGCTCGTGGTACACCGTCGCAAGGAGCTTAACGTCAAGCTTATTTTCGACCTCCTCCGTCACCTTGACCGTGTCTCTCAGGTATGCCTTGAGGCAGACCCACACAAGCACAACGGCGGCAGATGCGATAGCACCGAGCTTTGCCACACGCATGGCGCCGGAGGTGTTCGAGGGCGAGATCGGTATGCCGGGCTGTCTGAGTATCTCCAGCGTCACCGAGCTGAGTGCCTTTTCCGCAAGCTCACCGTAGTTATTCAGAACCGCTCTCGTTATGAGATATGCGCTCCTCGGATTGTCCGCCGTGACCGTAAGCTCAATGAGGTTCGTCTCCTCGATGACGCTTGCGCTTATCTCGCCGCCGACCCGGTCGGTACCCAGCTCTGCCGCCACACGCTTTTTCATAACGTCGCTGTCGACGATCTCGGAAAAGGAGCTTGCGATGTTCTTCGCTGCGGCAAGGTTTGAGTAGACGGAGGAGCCGCCCTCCCTCACCGATACGACAAAGGTCGTCTGTGTTTTATACTCCGGGCTGTACAGCGCCGAAGCGCCGATATACGCAAGACAGCCGACGATGATCGCCACTGCAAGCGCAAGCCAGAGCTTGCCTATCATTTCTCTTATGAGCAGCAGTGGGTGAAAGCCCTGAACGCTTTCTCCGGCCGCACCCGATTTTTTCTTTTCTTCCACTGTGATGCAGCCCCCTTACTCCACTACGACTATGAGTCTCGTGCGGCTTGCGCCGTCGCCGATGCCGTATATGTAATCGACCGTGTAAACGCCCTCTGTCGAGGTGTCCGCTCCGTTCTTTATCGTAAGCCCGTCGGCGCCCGTGCGCTTTTCGCCGCCCGCCGTGTAGCCCTCGACGTATGCTGCGGGGTCAAAGTCCGCACCCTGCGGCAGGTAAATGAGATAGTTTGTCAGCGTAATACCGGCTGTGTTGGGATCCCGCTCCGTGACCTCGACTTTGAATGTGAGATGCACCGTGTCGCCCATGCTGTTCGTCACTCTGATCTGCACCCTGTGTTCGCCGACCTCGGACAGCGTCAGGCTCTTGCCGAGCAGCGTATATTTGATGCTGCCGGATATGTCGCCGTCAAAGCAGTCCTCGGCGGAAAGGTACTTGAGTATGTCGATATCGCCGCTTTTCTTGAACATGAGCGGAGCTGAAAGCTCCAGCTTCGGCGAGGTGTAGTCCGTAAAGCGGACGCTACGCTCCGCCCTTGCCATATGATTGTTCGAGTCGAACGCAACGTATGTGACCCTTGCGGTACCGTCTCCGATGAAGCGGGAAATGCTCTCGACTATAAGCGAGTCGGTCACGTCGCCGTCCTCCGGGTCGCTTGCCGTGACGCCGGCAAGGAGTTCCTCCTCGGTGTAAGAGGTGCTGACCGTGACGGTGTCGCTGTCAAAGCTGATGGTCGGAGAAAGCGGGCTTGACACCGCCTTTGAGTAGTAAAGGTAGCCCACGACCGCTGCGATCGACAGGACCACAAGCACGCACATAAGTATGGGAAGTTTGTTTTTCTTCATATCGGTACCTCTTTTCAGTACATCTGGGATACGTCCGCCCGCAGGAGCCGTCTGTTTTCGAGAATCCTCGTCGGGTTCTCCGACAACAGCAGCTCCGCAAGCTCCTCGGAGTAGTTGGCGCTAATAAAGCCGAAGGCGTCCGTCATGTCCGGTGTGCGGACGTTTGCCCCGTGAGCGTCGCTTGCGACGAGGCTCACGCTGCCGTATCTCAGCAGGGTGCGGGACAGCGACGCCGCCCCTCCGCCGAAGCGCCCGAAAAGGCTGCCCTTGTTTATCTGTATGCCGACACCGTCGTCGTGCCACGCCATCGCCGTGTCCGGCTGGAGCTGAAGCGCATAGTAGCGCTCCGGGTGGGCAAGTATCGGCACGGCGCCCGCATCCATCAGCTTGTACAGAACGTTCTGCATGAACACGGCTCCGGCGTAAAAGTCAAATTCTATGAGCAGGTATCGGCTGCCGTTTAGGGTCGGGAGCCTGCCCTGCGAGTACAGCTCCGGGACCTCCGGCGTACCGTACACCTCGGAACCGAGGTACAGCTCTATCGGGATCTCCGCAAGCCTTATCTCTCTTTTCAGCTCCTCAAATCTTTCCGACAGCTCCTCGGATGCGTAGTTTTCGTACAGTCCCCGCTGGTTGCAGTGCGGCGTTGCGATGATCGCATCCGTTCCGTTCTCGGCGGCAAGCTCCGCCATTGAAAGCGAGGTCATCATATCCGACGAGCCGTCGTCTATGCCGGGAATGATGTGCGTGTGTATGTCTATCATTTCTTTCTCCCGAAAGTGTTTTTAATGCGGCGAAACAGTGTGAACATCCGCCCTCGGCGCCCTAAGCTCAAGCGCCAGACGTATTTGTAAAACAGCCATGAGGGGCTTTTTCTGCCTACGTATCTTCCGCAGCGCCGGACCCCCGTCACGGTCCCGACGACCTGTTCGGGCAAAACGGGACCCTCGATCACGTCCTGCGCATCGCCGGCAAAGTACAGTCCGTCATCCCTGATTTTTTGCAAGCGGTGGAGTATGTATCTGCCGTTTGTGCGGCGGTAAAGCAGAATGTCGCCCCGTTCAAATTTCCCCGACGGCGCTTTGAGAAACACGGCGTCCCGTCCGGGATAGAGGAAGGGCAGCATGCTCGCCCCGCTCACCGAAAGCGGAAGCTCCGCCCCCGCCTTTAACAGCTCCGTGTATTCCGGCATCAGCTCCTCGGCGGAAAGTATGCGTTTTTCCATCACTTGACCTCCGTGAGCCGTGTACCGTTTAAGCTGTACCGCCTGTCGCACACCTCCGCCGCTGCGGCTCTGTGCGTCACGATGATAAGCGTCCGGTTCCTCTTGTCGTTTTTGATGTTCGCAAGCAGCCTGCGCTCCGTTTCCTCGTCGAGAGCGCTGGTCGCCTCGTCCAAGAGCAGCACGGGAGCATCCGAAAGCAAGGCTCTTGCTATCGCAATGCGCTGCGCCTGACCCTCGGAGAAGCCGCCGCCGTGTTCGCCCGTACTGCCGTATATGCCGTCCGGCAGCTTCGACACGAAGTCGTAGGCGCAGGCAAGACGCAGAGCTTCCTTTATCATTTCGTCGTCTGCATCGGGACACACCATGCGCATATTGTCGGCGACCGTGCCCGCAAGTATCGTGTTACCCTGCGGCACATAGGCAAAGGCGCTCCTCGTTGCGGCGGAAAGCCTTGCTTCCTCCCCGCCCGTTATAATGACGGCTTCGCCCTCTGCGGGCTTTATAAGCCCCAAAATGAGACGTATCATCGTCGTTTTGCCCTCGCCGGAGGGTCCGACCAGCGCAACGGTGTCGCCCTGAGACGCCGCAAAGCACACGTCTTTAAGCACCGTGGCACCGCCGGAGTAGGCAAAGGAAACGTTCCTCAGCTCAACACGGCAGCTGTCAGGCGTCGGCATAAGCTCCCGAGCGCCCTCCTCCTCGGAAAGCTCCGTCACCGCCATGATCCTTCCTGCGGAGGTCGTCACCGAGATCGCCGACGGCACAAGCCCGATAAGCGTCGTAAATGACGAGCGCAGCATATTGGTAAGCTGCAAAAACATGGTCATCGTGCCGAAGGATATGAAGCCCGTCCACAGTCTGTACACGCCCCAGCCGAAGCAGCCGACGGATATGCACAGTCCGAGTATCGACATCAGCATCCCCGTCAGCACGGAGAAGCCGTTGTATTCCAAAAGCGCCTTGCGATAGGTCTCCTGCATAGCAAGCATCCTGTCACGGAAGCCGTCCATCACGCCGAAGGACTTAATCGTCGAAAGATTGCGGAAGGAGTCCTCGTGAAATGACATGACCTGACTGCCGATGTCCTTCATCTTTCGGCTGTACTCCCTCATGCGCACGACGAGCATCCTCGAACACAGCACCGTCACGGGAACGCCGATAAGCGCAATGAGCGCCATGACCTTGTCGTAAAGCAAAATTATGATGAGCGAGCCTACAAACTGCACCCCGCCCGAAACCAGTCCGGGAAGGAGGCTCGTCACACCGGAGGCGACGGTGTTCACGTCGCCGTTTAAGCGGTTGATGAGGTCGCCGCTGCGGAACTTCTCCAGCGACTCCCAGTCGGAGCGGAGCATACGGTCATAGACCTCCGCCTGTATGCCGTTTTGCACACGGATGTTGATGACCGCCGCAATGCGTGACGCAGCGGCGTTCATAAGCACGCTGCCGAGCATAAGTCCGAGCATGAGCGCAGCGGCGGCGACTATGCCGCCCGTGTCGAAGCCCGTCACGACGTCGATGAGCTTTTTCATAGCAACGCTCGACAAAAGCGACATTGCGGTGCCTGCCACGCCCAGAAGGATATGTATAAGCACGGCAAAGCGGTAGCGCCGAAAGTACTTCAGCATCCACCTTATTTCGTGCAGCATCTCCTTAAAGTAGCCCTCTTTTATTTTAGTTTTCAGCTTTCCTGAAAATCCCATCAATTGCCGCTCCGTTCACGGTTTTTCCCATTATATCAAATTATTTTATCATATTCTGATTATTTATCAATAGATATTTGTACTATATATAATTTTAATTTTGTCCGATAGCGGAAAAAATTTGCAGCATTTTGACAAATGCTGCAAAGAACTTGTTTTTTCCATTAAAAGCATCAAAAAAGCCGAAGGCAGAGCCTTCGGCTTTTTCAACAATTTCTTATCCGAAAAACGGATAAATTTGTGAATATTTATTAGTGGGTGAGGAAGAACATTGCGGTGAAGAGAAGTGCGATGACCCATGTGCCGACGTTTATTTCCTTGACCTTGCCGGTGAAGAGCTTGATGGCAATGTAGGCGATAAGGCCGAAGGCGATGCCGTAGGAAATGTTGTAGGTGAAGGGCATCATGGTCATGGTGAGGAATGCGGGAAGTGCGATTGCGGGATCCGCCCACTCGATGTCCTTGACGCAGCCGATCATGAGAATGCCGACGTAGATGAGCGCCGCTGCGTATGCGCAGGAGGGAATGAGGGAAACGATGGGAGAAAGGAACATTGCCACGAGGAAGAGTCCTGCGGTGACGACGGAAGCAAGTCCGGTGCGGCCGCCGGCTGCAACGCCGGAGGAGGACTCGACGAAGGTGGTGACGGTGGAGGTACCGCAGGCGGCGCCGACGCAGGTAGCGATTGCGTCTGAGAGCATTGCCTTGTTCATGTTGGGGACCTCTTCCTCGCCCTTGGCGTTCTTTATGAGGAGACCGCCGCCGCGGCAAGCGCCGTAGAGGGTACCCATGGTGTCGAACATATCGACCATGCAGAATGCAAGTGCGGTGGTGATGAAGGTGATGATAAGACCGCTCTTGGTGTGACCTTTGACGGCAAGGTATGCACTGAAGTCAAAGCCCTCGGTAAAGACCTTGCCGAAAGCGCCGTTTGCGAAGTCCTTGAACGCCTTGAGGGGGTTCATGCTGGAGCCTTCGAGGAAGCCCTTGTAGAAGTCGGGGATGGTGAAGCCGAGTGCGAAGTAAACGACTGCGCCGCCGAGGATGCTGATAAGTATTGCGCCCTTAACGTTTTTCTTGCTGAGGACGGCAATGCAGATAACGGTGGCAACGGTCACGAGCATGGGCATGATGCTTGCCCAGGTAGCCGAGCCGAGAAGGTTGAAGGAAGCAAGAGTGACACCGGTGGCGGGATCCTTTGCGACGATACCTGCATCCTGGAAGCCGAGGAATGCGATGAACAGGCCGATGCCTGCGGGGATCGCAACCTTGACCGCTGCGGGGATGGCGTCGAAAATGAGCTTACGGAGACCGGAGGCGGTCAGGAGAACGAAGATAAGACCGTCAGCCAGAACAAACAGGAGTGCGTTCGAGTAGGTGAAGCCGAGGCCGAAGCACACGGTGTACACGAAGAATGCGTTCAGACCCATGCCGGACGCCTGAGCCAGAGGCAGGTTTGCCATGAGACCGATGAGGATAGTGCCGATGACTGCGCTGATAGCCGTGGCGACGTAGATCGCATTGTAGGACACGCCGGGGAGATCCGAGAACATTCCGGGGTTTACCATGAGGATGTAGGCCATTGCCATAAAGGTGGTAATGCCTGCGACCACCTCAGTGCGGACGGTGGTTCCGCGCTGAGAAAGCTTAAACATTTTCTCCATTTTCTTGCTCCTTTTTCTCTTTTATTCTGTTCTTCAAAAAACCAAAAAAAGCTCTCCGTGCCTTTTTAAAATGCCTAAGAGCTTTTCTTACTTTGCGACTTTAACACAGGATTATACGCCTGTCAACGCCGTGGAGACAAGTTTGTATAACTGCATAAAAAGTCATTTTTCATCGAATAATTTTTGTCGTTTTTATGCCTTGAGCTGACGCACCGCATACTGCACGAACTTGCGCACCGCAGGTGATGCGTGTTCAATGGAGTGCAGCGCTATGCCAAGCGTTATGGACTGTGCAGGCTCCACCGGCACCTTCACAATGTCAAAATTCATACCCTCCAAAATAAGCGAATTCGTTATGCTCATGCCCATTCCCTCGGCGATCATCGCATACGCCGAGAAGCTTTCGATGGTCGAAAACTCGATATGCGGCTCAATGCCGTACTTGCCGAGCATGACCATAACGTCGTCGTCCCAGCCCATGGCGGGCATGATGAAATGCTCGTACCTGCACCGCTCAAGAGGGTAGCTGTCCTTATCCGCATACTCGTGATCCAAGGGCAGCACCGCCACCATCGGGTCCTCCGCAAGCGGTATCCAGCGGTACTCGCTCTCAATGTCGTCGCCGTCGCTCAAAAAGCCGATGTCGGCACGACCCTCCGCAAGCCATGTTTTGACCTCCTGACGCACGCCCTCAAGCAGCTTTATTCCTATATTGGGGTAGTCACGGCGAAAGTTGGCTATGACCTTCGGCAGCCAGTGCGTCGCAATGGATGAATACGCCGCAATGGTGATGGAGCCGATGTCGAGTCCCTTGACCTCGGCGGCAAGCTGATATATGCGGCGCTCCTGCCTTATATAGGCGCTCACGGCGGGCAGCAGCGACTCTCCCTCCGGCGTGAGCGAAACGCCCTTCTTGCTTCTTTTTAAAAGAGGAAAGCCGAACTCCTCCTCAAGCGCCGTGACGAGCTGGCTCACGCCCGACGGGGTGTAGTTAAGCTCTTCCGCCGCCTTCGAGAGACTTCCGCTCGCAACCGCAGCCAAAAACGCCTTGCATCTCGCACTTTCCATGTTGCTCTCTCCTTTAAGTTTTACTTAAATGTGTTTTGAAATTCTCAAGCTTTACTTTATAGTAACACTCCTTTATACTGAAGTCAATCCGGAGATACAAACAGAATCCACAAAAACTTTACATCAGGAGGTAAAAACCATGAAAAAGCTTTCCAGCACTGCTTGGGCCCTTATCGCCATCATTTCCATCGTTCTCATAGTTGCCTTTACCTACCTTTGGGCAACCATGACCGGAGCCGTTTCCAATGTATTTGCCGGTGCAATGGTGGCATCCGCCGTGGCTTTCATCGTTAGCCTGAATAAGTGCGTGCATTTTTCCTGAAACCGCTTCCGATATTTCAATTTTCCCATACTCTCTCCCCAAAACAGGGTGCAGCT
>SAMEA3663254__coassemble_382_pt1 | contig 10577 bp, 8 predicted proteins | sample SAMEA3663254__metabat2_low_PE_011 | metagenome-assembled genome bin SAMEA3663254 (sample SAMEA3663254) | pig gut metagenome | biome: pig gut; feature: pig-associated habitat; material: faeces | place: China | collected 2013 | reverse complement strand
AAAGCTTTTTCCCCGATAGCCCCCGCCGAGCCGAAGGTGACGCCCGCCGCCGATCTCGTTGATGCGGTCAAGCCGGCAGCCGAGGATGCACATGAGCGGCTTTGCGTTGCCGTTGCCGAAGGGTTCGAGTCGGGAAAGCGCCTCAACTCCCTCCATGTCGAGCGACTCCGGCTCCGTGATCTCAAGGTCGCAGCAAAGCTCCGGCAGCTCAAGCGGCTTGTTTTTCTCGTAGTATTCCTCAAAGGCACGGCAAAAATCGTCCAGCCGTTCACGGCGGATATTGAGTCCCGCCGCAAGCGCATGACCGCCGAAGCTCTCAAGGTGCTCCGAGCAGGCGGACAGTGCGTCAAACAGGTTGAAGCCGCCGCAGGAGCGGCACGAGCCTTTGCCCTTTTCACCGTCGAGGCATATCATAACGGTCGGCACGGAGTATTGCTCAGCAAGCTTCGATGCGGCGATGCCGATGACACCCTGGTGCCATTTTTCGCTCGACAGCACGATGGGCAGACCGGGGCTTTTGCGGCTCATCATGCCCTTTGCGTCCTCCCAAATGCTCATTTCGAGCATCTGACGGCGGCGGTTTAGATCACACAGCACAGAGGCGAGCGAGCTTGCCTCCGCCGGGTCCTTTGTCATTAAAAGCTTCAGCGCCACGGGAACGCAGCCGAGCCTTCCGGCGGCGTTCAGCCTCGGCGCAAGCGAGAAGACGATGGTCGTTGCGGTGAGGCGCTTGTCCCCCGCTCCCGACTCCCGCAGCAGAGCGGCGATGCCGGGTCTGGGGCGACGCTCCATTGCGTCGATTCCGCAGCGGACGATGTAGCGGTTTTCGCCGACGAGCGGCACGACATCCGCCAGCGTTCCGACGGCGGCAAGCTCCGCATAGCGCTCGATGACCGGGGCGCTTTCGCCCTCGACGGCGCAGACGAGCTTCAAAGCGACGCCGACGCCCGCCAGCTCCTTGTTGGGGTAAGGGCAGTCCGGCTGCTTTGCGTCGATGACCGCAACTGCGGAGGGGAGCGTCTCCTCCCTGCACTCGTGGTGGTCGGTGATGATGATATCGACGCCGATCTCTTTTGCATGCTTCGCCTCCGCCGCTGCGGTGATGCCGCAGTCGACGCTTATGATGAGGCTCACGCCCTGCGCTTTGAGCTTGTCGATCGCAGCACAGTTTAAGCCGTAGCCCTCGGCAATACGGTCGGGAATGTAGGTCAGGCACTCTGCGCCCTTCGAGCGCAGCCAGTCGCTGAGCAGGCAGGTGGCGGTGATGCCGTCCACGTCGTAGTCTCCGTACACGGCGAAGGTCTCACCCGCACCGAGCGCCGACTTTATGCGTGAGACCGCCTTGTCCATGCCCTTAAAGAGCATGGGATCCCTAAGGCAGTCCGAATCTCCGTCAAGAAATTCCCTTGCCCTTTCTTCCGTTTCTATTCCTCGCACCGCAAGCATGGACGCAAGCAGCGGAGGATAGCCCGCCGCCAGCAGCGCTTCGGGTGCGTCGCCGCAGCAGCGTGCTGCACTCCATTTACTATAATTCATTCCCAACACTACTTCATAATATATTATAATAGAATATAATATCAAATTACGGCAGATAACGCAAGCATTATAATTGTTGACAGGCGATGCGGCAAATGGTAAAATAAAGCGGTAAAAATGCCGGTGTGGTGGAATGGTAGACACGGCGGACTTAAAATCCTCTGATGGCAACATCGTGCCGGTTCGAGTCCGGCCACCGGCACCACATTTCCCGTCTAATTTTGATAGAGTTAGACGGGAAATTTTATATTCGAAGCTGTGTGGAAACACACATATTTTATGTAAAAACAGAACATTTACTGAAAACGACCGTTTCAAGATGTGTATTTCTTTGAAATTGACCCTGTTGAGCTGTGTAGCGAATAGCCGTTTCCGTGCAACTAATAGGGGGCTTCGTGTAACGAATAGCTCTCTCCGTGTAGCGAATAGGGTCTGCGTGTAACTAATAGGCAGGCGTGTAACGAATTGATTTTATGTATAAAAAATTATTTACTGATATTGCAGCCATATTCATAAATGGCTGCAATTTTTTGTAGATTCCCTCATAAAAGTGTGCTAAACTGATTATGCCAAACCAATTTAATATAAATAGGGGCGTTTTTTGCTTTCTATAGGGATACTATACCCTTTTGCCAATATCGTGAATTTGATAAAAACGCAGATTCCGCGATATTGGTGTGCAGTAATGCCCTTATATTGAATTGGTTAGGCGACTATCGGAGTTTGCGTTTTTTGTGCGGTTACTTCGGTAGCCGCACGTTTGATTTTAGGAAAGAAGGGGTAAATATGAAAATCAAGAAAATAGTTGCAGTCATTCTAATGGTATGTATGTCCGCTGGTGTCTGCGCTTGTTCTAACCAAAACGGAACCTACGATGAGAACCCAAAATCAGAAGCGTATAGCGAAACACAAACGCCGAAATACAATACAGCGTATCCTGATGATGTTTTAGTTGCCGAAGCGAATGTAATTACTGTTGAAAAGGCCACAGAAGATTTGCTCGAGAATATGCATCACGAGTGCTTACAAGTTGGTGAAGTCACTTTTAACAATCTAACTTTGTCGTATCCGGATTGGGATTCCATTGAGGCGACATATTGGTTCGATATTTCTATTCAATATGAGTATGGAAATGAGAATTATCGCGCTAAGGTTATTTATTTCAACACCACTGATTCCTATGGACGCAGTGAGTTTGCTTTCTCAACGACTTATTCTGATATCTGGCAGGTTGATTCGACGTTTACTAGGCTGGGTAAATGGACATATGATGATGGAGATACTCATATTCTTGTGAACTTTATTAGAACGGATGATCCTGGATATGTCGTAGAGTACGAGATTAAGTACTATGCAAGTTACTGGGTAGGAAGCCGTTGGGTGGAATCGGTTTCCGATGGTGAAGTAACAGTATACGGCGACAATGAGTGGGATGGAGATAACCACTATTTATCCATCGACTTGGGAGATTTCTATAATGAAAGTGAGCAGACAATGGACCGTGGATATGTTATGGTGTACCCTTGGTACGGTGTGTATTGGGATGCTCTTCACGCAAATGGCGGTCCCTTTAGACTTACAAAGGGGTGACCGTAAAGGAACAGTTGTTCTGAACCTTGCCGGGAATTGGGGATAGTAATTTGTACCCCAGCCGGAGGTGGATGCACCCCACCCAGTTTTCGGGTTGCACCCCATTTGCACCCCGGGGGAAGCAAAAATGCACCCCACCCAAAAGTGAGATGCACCCCATTACGAGACTCTATTAAACCTGCACATTATTCCCAAAAAGCCTGCAAATCTCAGTAGAGATTTGCAGGCTTTTTACTTATTTACTCTTCGCTGTTTAAACTCCCTGTCGATGGGGTGGGAGCATACACGGCGCATTACCATGACGGCAATGCGGAAAAGCGAAGAGCTGTCGGCAAAGGAAGCGGGGGCGAATACCTTTTCCAAAGAGAACGTCGTCCCTCCGCTCCCGTACTCCGCCTTTTCAAATCAAAACCGAAATGCCGCTTGCGGAGCTCGGCAAGGGCTGATACAATGTTAATCAAAGCATTTAAAGCATAAGGAGGACACACATGATCCGTGAGATTTGCAGGGACGAGGACTTCCTCGCCCAAAGGTCCGACCCCGCCACGCCCGACGACCTCGGCACGGCGCAGGACCTTTTGGACACGCTCATAAGCCACAAGGACGGCTGCGTCGGCATGGCGGCGAACATGATCGGCGTTAAAAAGCGCATCATCGCCTTTGAGAACGACGGCGAATATATGGTCATGCTGAACCCCGTCATCGTGAAGCGCTCCGGCGCTTTCGACGCCGAGGAGGGCTGTCTTTCGCTCTCCGGCGTGCGGAAAACGAAGCGCTTCCGCAGCATCAAGGTTCAGTGGCAGAACGAAAAGTTTCAGACCCGCCTCAAGACCTTCACCGGCTGGACGGCGGAGATCATACAGCACGAGATCGACCACTGCGACGGGGTCATCATATGACAAAAATCGAGAGCGCTCTGTGCAAATTCGTTTATGTGTGCGATTGGGTTCGCCGGGCGCAATAGCAGCCTCTGCACTTGTCGTCTGCCGAGGCTCGGAGTCCGTCACTAACAAATTTAATAGTTGCTCATAAATTGACCCATATCTTCCGTTTCCCTTATATTCGCCTTATAATCAGTGCATAAGAACCTTGCGGTTCAAAAAACAAGGATGAACGCTTATGCTTTACGAAAATGTTGTGAAGCTTCTGAAAAGCTGACTTTTTGATTCACAATCAAAAAATCCCGGTAATACTTTGCGTATTACCGGGATTTTTCAGCTTTCGATGAGCCGTCCGAACGAACCGATTATATCGTTATTTATCTCGCCCGTGAGCGCCTTGTTGTAGTTGCATATGAAGGTTCCGGCTATGAGTATCATCATGCCCTCCGCCTCTTTTCTGCCGACCTCCGGTCCGTAGATCTTCGCAAGACACGCCTCCATGACACGCCGCCACTCGCAGAACTCCGACATTACAAGCTCCGCCACACGCTCGTTGTAGTGCGCAAGAACATAGGTCTGCGTCGTGGCGTTGGGGCGCTCCTCGCCGGCCTTTCCGTTTGCTACGTAGCTCATAAAGTCGTTCATGTACGCAAGATTCGACGGATAGTCGCTGCGGTCATGCTCCTTGAACCACGCTATGCACTTCTCGCTCATAAAGTCCCTCGTGTAGCGCACATAGCTGACTATCAGGTCCTCTTTGTTTTCAAAGTAATTGAGAAGCTTCGGGTGCGACATATTCGCCTCCGCAGCGATGTCACGCAGCGAGACGTTCGTCAGCGGCTTTTTGTCGATGCAGCGCTGAAACGCCATGAGTATCTCCATGCGCACGGCTTCTTTATCAACTATTGCAGGCATTTTTGCCTCCTTGCTATTTACATATTTTTATTTCCGTGTTAATATCTTACCAAGTGGTAAATAATTTCGGAGGTGCGCCATGGAAGCCCGTCCCCCAATCAAAATTCACATTCTTCACTGCGGCACCGTCTCCGTCTCGCCCTCGGTCCCCGAAGGCGGGCTGAGTCTCGGCGGCGCTCTGGGCGGCGTTTTCTGCCCCGAAAGCAGGAGAGTTACGCTCCCGGTCTCGTGCTATCTTATAGAGCATCCCGCAGGAAGGGTACTTGTCGATACCGGCATCAGCCGTGACATAAGCCCCGACGGGGTTTTTGACCGCAAGGCGGCAAACCGCATCCTCCCGACGTATCTGACGGGCTTTTTCCGTCCAAGCGTCGAGAAAGGCTGCACCGCCGTCGAAAAGCTCGAAGGTCTCGGCATTGCGCCGGAGGATCTCGACATCGTACTGCTCACGCACCTCGACCCCGACCACACCGCCGGACTGCGCTCGCTGAGAAATGCCAAGCGCCGTCTCATGCCGCAGGAGGAGTTTTTCTGGAGCTGCCGCACCGTGTTCCGTGTACGTCAGCCGTGGAACCTGTGGGTCGATGAGGACACCGAATATTTTTGGTTCAAGGGTACGGGCATCGGGCCGAACTGGTGGTCATACGATCTGTTCGGGGACGGCAGCGTGACCCTCGTAAGTCTCCCCGGTCACACGTTCGGACACATCGGCGTCAAGATCGAGAATAACGGCAAATCGCTTATTCTATGCTCCGACGCCTGCTTTAACGGGCGCAACCTGAGTACCATGACCGTGCCGGGCTTCGGCTTCAGCGAAAAGAGTATGCTGCGCTCGCTCAAGTGGCTGCGCAGTGAGGCTGAAAAGCCGGGCTGCATCGGCGTCATCGCAAATCACGACCCCGACGTCCCGGAGCAGGTCATAGAGCTGTAAGCGAACGCACGACGTGCTGGCAGAGCAGGAGTCCCGCACTTGCCGGCACCCACACGAGAGAGCCGGGAACGCTGCGCCTTCCGGGGGGCGGCGTTTCCGGCTGTGCGGCCTCCATTGCCTCCTCGGTCGAAAACACGACGTCAAGATGCTCGATGCCCCTTTGCCTCAGCTCCTTGCGCACCACTCTCGCCAGCGGACAGCCGCTGGTTTTTTTGATGTCGCTTATCTTAAGCTGCGATGCGTCGCACTTATTGCCCGTGCCGAGCGCCGAAACTATCGGGATGCTGCGATTTTTCGCCGTCTCGATGAGGTCGAGCTTGCAGGAAACGAGGTCTATCGCATCCACGATGTAGTCGTAGTCGGCGAAAAACTCGTCCCTGTGCGCAGCGTCGTACAGTCCGACAATCGCATTGACGCAAAGGTCGGGGTTAAGGTCGAGCAGGCGGGAGCGCACGACCTCCGCCTTGGGCTTGCCCAGCGTCGAGGTAAGGGCGCAGAGCTGACGGTTCAGGTTGCTCTGCGACACCGTGTCGCTGTCGACGAGGGTCAGTCTGCCGACGCCGCTCCTCGCCAGCGCCTCGGCGCACCATGAGCCGACGCCGCCGAGACCGAACACGGCAACGTGGGAGCTTTGAAGCCTGCGCACCCGCTCGTCGCCCAAAAGCATCCATGTTCTGATGTTTCTTTCGTTCATAAGATATACCTTAATTTATTAAAGCCGCCCCAAAGGGCGGCTTTAGGTTTAAACGAATTATCTGCCTACATATCTTGCGGCAAAGCCGGTGCTTGAGGTGATCTTCTGATCCTTACCGATAATGCCGTCTTCCCACTCCTGAACGGCCTCGTTGCGGAGCAGAGCATCTGCAACGTAGTCGCAGTAGTTCATGTCGCCGCTTTCCTCGGTGGGAGCCTGATTGTTGTCACGCTCGTTGAATCTGACGACGTAGTAGCCGGCGCCCTCGATCTCAACTACTGCGATCTCACCGCTCGTGCGGTCGGCGCTCTTTACCCACTTCTCAAGAGCCTCGGGGTACAGGGTGCCGCTGGAGCTGCCTGCGGTGCTGCTGATGGTGTTGCCGGCTGCCGCCTCAACGACGGTGGGTCCGGCTTCCTTGGTCTCTCCGCTTTCGGAGTCGGGTTTCTCGATGCCGTTTGCTTCCTCGTATGCCTTGACAAGCTCGGTGAAATCACCGCCGCGGGCGAGGCTTGCTCTCATCTTTTCCGCCTGAGCCTTTGCTTCCGCAAGGCTCTCCTCGGTGGGGGCGTTTGCCTTGCCGTTTTCGTCCGTACCCTCGGTCGCAGCGGCAAAGTAGTAGTAATCGAAGCTGAACTTATCGTAATCGTCCGCAACGGAAGCGTACTTCTCGCTGAGCTGCTCCTGCGTGTAGGTGTAGGAGGCTCTCTGCTCGGTCTCGACCTTTGCCGCAAGCTCCTCAAGCTCCATCATGCTGCGGACGACATCCTCGTTGACACCCTTGCCGTAGCAGGCGTAGATGTAGTCGTCAAGGCTGTAGCCGTTGGTCTCGGCAGCGGACTTTAAGGACTCGATGTTCTTGTCAACGTTTGCAAGCTCCTCCTCGCCGAGCTTTATACCGTTTTTCTCGGCATAGTCTGCAAGGACCGCCACCTGACGAAGGTAGGACACGGACTGATCCATGAAGTAGTCGTCCCATGTGTAGTTCTCGCCCTTGTCGGCAAGAGTGCAGACCTGCGTATCAAAGGACTTGGTGGTGTCCAGTCCGAACAGGGACGCATAGCTGCTGATCTTCATAAACTGGGTGCCGTAAACATAGTTTACTTCGGCGACGCTGAAGCTGTGGCTGCCCGCCGGGAGACCGTAGGCGTCGTTTGCTTCGTACTCGACCGTGACTGCGGTCGCATGTCTGAAGAACATACCGCTGTTGATATAGATAACTGCGGCAAAGACCAGCACTATCAGGACCGCAACGCTGATCCACTTGATCTTGCTCTTTCTTTCCTTTTCCGCCGCCTTGCGTTTGGCAACGGTGCGCTTGTCGGTTCCGTCAAGACGTGCGCTGCTGCGATTCTTTTTCTCGGTAGATGCGCTCATTTAAGTATCATCCTTTACTAAAACTTCGGCAGGGCATGAACGCCCTGCAGGACGGCAAATCGGGTCAACCGTCCGCATTTTAACTTATACATTATAACCCATGCTTCCGTTTCTTTCAATAGCATCGGCAAATTTTGCAATTACAAATTTTACTCTCGGGCAAAAATTGCCGTCATTCTCCCCCGACCTTGTGCATATAATAGCACTATGTTGATTTAATTTAGAGGTGGCGAAAATGAAAATGGATATTGATGACTTGATTTTCGGTGACGTCAATCCCGGTCCCAGCAACAGGTGACCGTGCAGGCCGGCGGGACTTTGTCCCCGTCGGCTTTTTTTGTTTTACTTATCCGGTCAAAGATGCTACAATGCTCTCATATCGTAAAGTGAGAGGTGCAGCAATGAGAATAATGGGTGTCGACTACGGCGACGTTCGCATAGGACTTGCCGTCAGCGACGAGATGAACATACTGGTCGGGGATGCGTGGACGCTCACGGAGCGCAATGCGGATCTTGCCGCCGAGAAGATAGCCGACGAGGTACAAAAGCGCTCGGTGCAGCGCATCGTTTTGGGGCTGCCGAAGAACATGGACGGCAGCGAGGGTTCGAGAGCGGAAAAGTGCCGTCTGTTTGCGCAGAAGCTTGAGGAAAAGACGGGGCTTTGTCCCGTGCTTTGGGACGAGCGACGCAGCAGCATCGAGGCGCACGCAATTTTGCACGCAAACGGCAGACGTGAAAAAAATCACCGCAAAAACGTCGACGCCGTCGCCGCAAGTCTCATCCTCGAAGGCTACCTCCGCAGCTTGTAAAAAGCGTGAAAGCTTACAGCAAAGCAAACTTTCCGTTTGCAGTTGTGCAAATCTTGCTACGGCAATTACCGTACGCATAACAAAAGAAACCGCCGATGGGCGGTTTCTTTTGTTATAATAATTCTTACTTTGCGTATTCGACTGCCTTGGTCTCTCTGAGGACGTGGACCTTGATCTGACCGGGGTAGGTAAGCTCCTCCTCGATCTTCTTTGCGATGTCCCTTGCAATCAGGACCATCTGATCCTCGGACACCTCCTCCGGCTTGACCATGACACGGATCTCACGACCCGCCTGGATCGCATAGCTTCCGGCGATTCCGGGGAAGCTCTTCGAGATCTCCTCAAGCTTCTCAAGACGCTTGACGTAGTTCTCGATATTCTCGCGCCGTGCGCCGGGGCGGGATGCCGATATTGCGTCCGCCGCCTGAACGATGCAGGCAACGACCGTCCTCGGCTCGACGTCGCCGTGGTGCGCCTCAATGGCGTGGATAACGGCTTCGCTCTCCTTGTACTTCTTGGCGATATCGACGCCGATGGAAACGTGGCTTCCCTCGACCTCGTGGTCTATCGCCTTGCCGATGTCGTGGAGCAGACCCGCTCTCTTTGCGGTGTTCACGTCCACACCCAGCTCCGCTGCGATAAGACCCGCAATGTGGCTGACCTCGATGGAGTGCTGAAGCACGTTCTGACCGTAGCTCGTGCGGTATTTCATACGTCCGAGGAGCTTTACGATCTCCTGATTGACGCCGTGGATATTCGTCTCGAAAACGGCTCTCTCGCCCTCCGCCTTGATGGTTGCGTTGACCTCACGCTGGGCCTTTGCGACCATTTCCTCGATGCGGGCGGGATGGATCCTGCCGTCGGCGATGAGCTTTTCAAGCGCAAGCCTTGCGACCTCACGGCGCACGGGGTCGAAGCTGGACACCGTGATAGCCTCCGGGGTATCGTCGATTATAAGGTCGCAGCCGGTGAGCGTTTCGATGCTTCTGATGTTGCGGCCTTCTCTGCCGATGATACGGCCCTTCATCTCGTCGTTGGGGAGAGGTACGACGGAGACTGTAACTTCGCTTGCATGATCTGCGGCGCAGCGCTGGATGGCGGTGACGATGATCTCTCTCGCTCTTTCCTCCGCCTCGTCCTTTGCCTGTGCCTCGATCTCCTTGACCTTAACGGCCATTTCGTGTGTAACTTCGTCCTTGAGGGCGTTTATCATGTACGCCTTGGCTTCCTCTACCGTGTAGCCGGAAACCTTCTCCAGCATTTCGAGCTGGCTCTTCTTGATAAGTGCAATTTCCTCCTGCTGAGCCTCGGCAGCCGCAATTTTATGATTCAAAGTCTCGGTCTTGCGTTCGAGTGCGTCGGTCTTTCTGTCGAGGTTTTCTTCCTTCTGCTGAAGTCTTCGCTCCTGCTTCTGCAGGTCGGCACGACGTGCCTTTTCTTCCCGCTCATACTCCGAGCGGTTTTTGTGTATTTCTTCCTTTGCTTCGACGAGAGCCTCACGTTTCTTGCTCTCGGCGCTCTTAATGGCTTCGTTGATTATCCGCTTTGCTTCTTCCTCGGCGCTGACTATCTCCCTCTCCGCAACCTTTTTGCGGTAGGTGACGCCCAACACGAATGCGCCCGCAAAAGCAACAACGATCAGTGCAATTGCTAACCATAAATTCATAGACATAGAAAGTAAACACACCTCCATTCTTTAAGAATTTTGCGGTGGTTTAATGATGTTTTTTGCATCTAAGTCAAGACAGACCATCAAGCGTATCTGTCCGGAAAATTGAACCCTAACATCGGAAACCTCCCCCGGTTTCCGCTTGTTATCCGATTTATTTTATCCCCTGCCGGAA
>SAMEA3663254__coassemble_376_pt1 | contig 10636 bp, 9 predicted proteins | sample SAMEA3663254__metabat2_low_PE_011 | metagenome-assembled genome bin SAMEA3663254 (sample SAMEA3663254) | pig gut metagenome | biome: pig gut; feature: pig-associated habitat; material: faeces | place: China | collected 2013 | reverse complement strand
TTCCCGTGGTTTTCTGATACGCCTTGCAGAAGCCGCCGTCTATGATAAACAGCTTGCCGTGCGCCTTGACGGGACTTTCGCCCTTTGCCGCCTTGACGCACCTTCGCAAGGCTTTGCCTGTTTTTTATTATTTTTATCAGACCTTGAAGTTTACGGAGGTGGAGCCTTCGGACTCCTGCTCGAAGTCGTAATCCTTACCGGGGAGTATCGCATTGAGGAGTATGCCGACGACGGATGCGACCGCAAGTCCCGAAAGGCTTATGCTGCCTATCTGTATTGCACCGCTTGCGTTGTAGTACTTGATACCGATCGCAAGCACGAGTATGAGCGCTGCGATTATGACGTTGCGGTTGTTGGAGAAATCCACCTTGTTCTCAACGACGTTGCGGACGCCGACTGCTGAGATCATACCGTAAAGCACCATGGATACGCCGCCTATCGTTGCGACCGGCATTGCAGTGATGAGCGCCGCAAACTTGGGGCAGAAGGAGAACACTATCGCAAACACCGCTGCGATCCTGATGACTCTGGGGTCATAGACCTTGGAGAGCGCCAGAACGCCGGTGTTCTCGCCGTAGGTCGTGTTTGCGGGTGCGCCGAAGAGCGCCGCCATTGCGGTCGCAAGGCCGTCGCCCAAAAGCGTGCGGTGCAGACCGGGGTCGTCCATGTAGTTGCGCTTGCAGGTGGAGGATATTGCGCAGACGTCGCCGATATGCTCGACCATGGTCGCAAGAGAAAGCGGAACGATGGTGACGACGGAGGTCACGAGAAGCTGCTTATCCACCTTGCCGCCGAAGAGTCCGAACACGGTGTCCTCCCACTGAAAAGGCAGTCCGACCCAGCTTGCGTCATTAAAGGCGCTTGCGACCGCTGTTCTCTCTGCGGGGTCAATGATTATCGCAAAAACGTAGGAGCTTATTACGCCGAGGAGGATGGGGATGATCTTGGTCATGCCCTTGCCCCACATATTAAAGCCGATGACGACCAGTATCGCAAAGCCGGCGATGAGCCAGTTCTTAGAGCAATTCGTTATCGCACTTGCTGAGAGGGTCAGACCGATGGCGATGATGATGGGTCCCGTGACTATCGGCGGGAAGAAGCGCATGACCTTCTTCGTGCCGAATATCTTAAAGAAAGCGGACAGGATGACGTACATAAGTCCCGCAGCCGCAACGCCCACGCAGGCATACGGCAGCAGCTCTCTTTCGCCGTTGGGGGCTATTGCGAAGTATCCCGCAAGGAACGCAAAGGACGAGCCGAGGAACGCAGGGATCTTGCCCTTGGTGATGAGGTGGAACAGCAGAGTGCTGAGACCGGCAAACAGCAGCGTCGCCGAAACACTCAGTCCCGTGAGAGTCGGCACAAGCACCGTCGCACCGAACATAGCAAACATATGCTGAAGTCCCAAAATGCCCATTTTACCTGCCCCAAGTGTACGGGCATCGTACACGGGGCCGCTGATCGCTTTCTTTTCTTTCATCGTTTTGCCTCTCTTTATATTTATTTTTCGATCTCGCAAAGATATACGCCGGTGTCGCCGTCATACTCCGGCAGCCGCACCTCGATAAGCTCGCTTCTGGAGGTCGGAACGTTCTTTCCGACGTAGTCCGCCCTTATGGGCAGCTCACGGTGACCCCTGTCGATAAGCACCGCAAACTGGATGCTTCTCGGTCTCCCGGCGGAGAACACCGCCTCGATCGCCGCTCTTGCGGTCCTGCCGGTGTACAGCACGTCGTCCGCAAGCACGAGGTCCTTGTCGTTTACGTCAAAGCCGAAGTCGGTGTATTTAAGCTGCGGCACATCGCTTTGCTTCGTGAGGTCGTCACGGTAAAAGCTGATGTCCACCTCGCCGCAGGGTACGCTTTGTCCCTCGATCTTTTCGATATTTTCGCAGATGTGCCTTGCTATCGGCACTCCCCTGCGCCTTATTCCGAGCAGAACGACGTTTTCCGCTCCCCTGTTTCTTTCGACGATCTCATGCGAGATACGCATGAGCGCACGGTTCATCGCCGCCTCGTCCATGAGCTTTGATTTTATCTCCATTTTTGCCTCCGGGCATACATTTCTTATTTTAGCATAAAAAAATATCCTGCCGCCTCCGGCAAGATACGCAAACGCAGACGTGCCAATGCACGACCCTGCAATATGAGCGACTTTGCCGGCCTCACGGGACCTGCTTAAAAATCTTTTTCTATATAATAAGGGCTTGCCGTCTGTTTGGCAAGCCCTTTTTTCAGTTTCGGCGTTTTGCGAAAGCTTTGCGCTTCGCCGCCGGAATCTTTGTCGATATTGACTATTTCGACACGGTGTACAGATCCTCACGCAGCCTAAGGAAGGTCGGAAGCTGCTGCCTGACCGAGTCCACCTCCGCAAGGTCGATGTCGCACAGCATGAGCTGCTCGGTCTCGTCGCAGGAGGCGATCACGTCGCCGAAGGGACTGACGACCGCCGAGTGACCCCAGCATTCGTAGTCAAAGCCCTCATAGCGTGCCGCAGAAGCTCCGACGAAAAACAGCTCGTTATCCATCGCCCTTGCACGGAGGCTCAGCTCCCAGTGCTTAGGTCCCGTCGTCATGTTAAACTGCGCCGGGCAGAATATGAGCTTAGCGCCCCTTTCCGCCATGCTCCTGCACAGCTCCGGGAAGCGTATGTCAAAGCACACCATAACGCCCATTTTACCGAACTCCGTGTCAAACACCGTTATCTCGTTTCCGGGTGAAAAGTGCTTGGATTCACGGAAAGAGACCCCGTTTTCTATCTGAACGTCGAACATATGTGCCTTGCGGTGCTTTGCGATAAGCTCACCGTCACGGTCAAAAACGTAGCAGGTGTTGTACATTTTATCCCCGTCCTTTTCCGGCACAGAGCCGCCGACGAGGATGATGCCGTTTTTCTTTGCCCAGCGTGACATCTCGACAAGGCTTTCGCCGTTTTCGTTCTCGGCAAAGCTTCTGAAGTACCTGCTTGAATACGGGCAGTTGAACATTTCGGGAAGCACCGCAATGTCGGCTCCCTTGTCCGCCGCATCCTTTATCATGGCGGCAGCCTTCTCCATGGTCGCATTTTTATCCGTCTCCGTCCTGATCTGACAGACGGCAAGGCGCAGCTTTGTTTTCATTTTATTACCTCAAGATATGCGTCAATGTCGAAATCCTCGGTCACGGCGTCGCTCCTCAGATAGAGCGGATGGTGGGGATGCCCCTTCTTGCTCCTTTTGCCGACCGACAGCCAACGTGCGCCGTAGCTTCTGCCGATCTCCAGCATATCGCACAGGCAGTCACGCAAATACGGGCGCTTTTCAATGACGGTACCCCATGCCGCCCAGACCGCAGGCGTATGCCCCTCGCCCACATTCGAGAGTATGTAGCGAAACGCCTTCATATTCTCTGCGTGCAGGAAGCCGTTCGGTATCCTGTCCATGTCGTCGGGGTTCGTCGCCCGCTGTGCGTATACATTAAACATTATGAAGCTGTCGTAGCCGTTTCCCTTTGCGATACGCTCCACGCTCTTGAGCGTGTTGTCGAGCGCATCGGGCGCAGCCGTCGAGGGGTTTATCCCGATGCAGATGAGAGGATTTACTCCTCTCGTTCCGAGGATGTAACGGTAATCGGAGTAGTGATCCGGCACATAGAGCCAGCGCTCCGGATCGTAGCCCTCAAAGCTACGACCGTCCAGCGCCTCGTCAAAGCCCAAAAGCTCAAGCTCCGTGCTCTCACAGCTCGGAATGTGCATCACTTCACCGCCGCTATGAGCGCTTCGGTCCTGTCGGTATCCTCCCAACGCACACCAAGGTCGGTACGTCCCATGTGACCGTAGGCTGCGAGCTTGCGGTAGATGGGCTTTTTGAGGTCGAGGTCACGGATTATCGCCGTCGGGCGCAGGTCAAAAACGGTGTTTACCGCTTCCGCAAGCTTCTCGTCGGAGACCGTTCCGGTGCCGTAGGTATCGACCATGACGGACACGGGGCGTGCAACGCCGATCGCATATGCAAGCTGAACAAGGCACTTGTCGGCAAGTCCGGCTGCAACGATGTTCTTTGCGGCATAGCGTGCTGCATAGGCTGCGCTGCGGTCGACCTTCGTCGGGTCCTTGCCGGAGAAGGCACCGCCGCCGTGGGGTGCGCTGCCGCCGTAGGTGTCGACGATTATCTTGCGTCCCGTAAGTCCGGAGTCACCCTGAGGTCCGCCGATGACAAAGCGTCCGGTCGGGTTTACATAATACTTGGTGTTCTCGTCAAGCAGCGCTGCGGGAATGCAGGGACGGATGACTAGCTCTATCATATCCTTACGGATGGTGTCGAGGGAAGCCTCGGCTGCGTGCTGAGTGGACAGCACCACGGTGTCAACTCTGACGGGCTTACCGCTGTCATCGTACTCGACCGTGACCTGCGTCTTGCCGTCGGGACGGAGGTAATCGACAAGGCCGCTCTTTCTGACCTCGGCAAGGCGCTTTGCGATCTTGTGGGAAAGGCTTATCGCAAGGGGCATAAGCTCCTCGGTCTCGTTGCAGGCATAGCCGAACATCATGCCCTGGTCTCCGGCGCCGTTATCAAGCTCGCCGTCGTCCTGAGCCTTCGCCTCAAGCGATTTGTCAACGCCGAGAGCGATGTCGGCGGACTGTTCGTCAATGTTCGTGATTATGCCGCAGGTTTCGCAGTCAAAGCCGTACTTTGCCCTGTCGTAGCCGATCTCACGGATGACGTCTCTTGCGATCTTGGGAATATCGACATAGCAGCTCGTGCTGATCTCGCCCATGATGTGGATAAGCCCCGTGGAAGCCGTGGTCTCGCAGGCAACTCTGCCGTCGGGGTCCTGCTCAAGTATTGCGTCCAGCACCGCATCGGAGATCTGGTCGCAGATCTTATCGGGATGTCCCTCGGTCACGGACTCGGAAGTGAAAAGCCTTTTGCTCATTTTATTATCCTCCAATTGTGTAATTATTTGCTCTCAAAAGCGCATAGCAGGGAGGCTCAGGGCAAAGAAAAAACCCCGCCCTTCGGCGGAGTCCGATACCTGATAGCATTCCTCATCTTTCGATCATCACCGCCGGATTTAGCACCTTGCCTTTCGACAGGTTGCCGGGTTTCACAGGGCCGTTCCCTCCACCGCTCTTGATAAGGTATTGAGTTTGTGTAGCGAATTATACCACAAGCCGACGCATTGTCAAGAGTTTTTTGTCATTGCTGCTCTGATCGCTGTTTTTCATTTTGACTGGAGTCGGAAACTGTTGTATAATGTAATAATTAAACTAACGGGGGTATATCCATGATAATCATACTCCGTCCTCATGCAGCGCCCAAGCAGGAACAGTCGCTGTGCGAATATATCGAAAGCTGCGGTCTTAAAGCCGTCTCCGTTCCCGGCGACGGCAGAAGCGTTCTGTGCGTCGTCGGCGATGCATCGGCGCTCGACGCAGATTATATAAGAAGTCTCGATTTTGTGGAGTCCGTCAAAGCGGTCACCGCTCCGTACAGACTCGCAGGCAGGCTCTCCCACCCCGACGACAGCGTCATATCGGTCGGAAGCGTCAGCATCGGAGGCGGCGGCTTTGCCGTGATCGCAGGACCCTGCTCCGTCGAAAGCCGTGAGCAGGTGTGCGGCATCGCTTCGGCGGTCAAGGCGTCGGGAGCGACCCTTCTGCGTGGCGGAGCGTTCAAGCCCCGCACCTCGCCCTACGATTTTCAGGGTCTGCGCAGTGACGGCATCCCGCTTCTTCTCGAAGCCAAGCGCCTCACGGGGCTTCCCGTGGTAAGCGAGATACTCGATATGTCTCAGCTTCCGCTCTTTGTGGACGTTGACGTCATACAGGTCGGCGCACGAAATATGCAGAATACGGAGCTTTTGAAGGCGCTCTCCCGCTGCGGAAAGCCGATACTTTTAAAGCGTGGCTGGTCGAACACCGTAGATGAGCTTCTCACCTCGGCGGAGTATCTCATGTCCGGCGGTAACGCCGACGTCATCCTGTGCGAGCGTGGCATACGCACATTCGAAACCGCAACGAGGAACACTCTCGACCTCTCGGCGGTGCCCGTCATCAAGGAACGCAGTCACCTGCCCGTCATCGTCGATCCAAGCCATGCGGCCGGGAAATCGGCATATGTTGAGCCGATGGCGCTTGCGGCTGCCGCCGCAGGTGCGGACGGCGTTATGATCGAGGTCCACAACGACCCGGCGCACGCACGGTGCGACGGTCCGCAGGCACTTACGCCGCAGCGCTTTGACGCTCTGTGCAAAAAGCTTTTTGCCATCAGAAAGGCGGTCATGTCATGCGAAAACTGAGGATCGGCATCGGAAAGGGTTACGACGTTCTCATAGAACGTAATCTGCTTTCGCACTGCGGCAAGTATGTGCGCAGCGTAAGCAGAGGTACCCGTGCAATGGTCGTCTGCGGTGAGACCGTATCAGGGCTTTACTCAGACACTGTGCGTCAAAGCCTTGAAAATGCAGGCTTTTTGACCGAGTGCTTTGTTTATCCCGGCGGCGAGAAACACAAAAACGCCGACACCTATATCGCCCTCCTCAATGCGATGGCGGACTTTCATATGTGCAGGAGCGACTGCGTTGTCGCCCTCGGCGGCGGAGTCACCGGGGATATTGCGGGCTTTGCGGCGGCAAGCTATATGCGTGGAGTGAGTTTTGTTCAAATACCGACGACGCTGCTTTCAATGGTCGATTCCTCCGTCGGCGGCAAGTGCGGTATTGATCTGAGCGCCGGAAAGAATCTCGTTGGGGCATTTTATCAGCCGCTCACGGTTCTGTGTGACCCAGATGTACTCAGTACGCTTTCTCCGGACGACCTCTGCGACGGCTATGCCGAGATCGCAAAGTATTCAATGTTATGTAAACCAAATTTGCTCTCCGTTCCCGACTGCGAAACGGAGGAGATCGTATACGAATCGCTTGACGCAAAGCGCAGCTATATTGAAGGCGACGAGCGTGACGAGGGTATGCGAATGTATCTGAACCTCGGTCACACGATCGCCCATGCCCTTGAAAAACAAAGCGATTTTACGCTCAGTCACGGCAAGGCGCTTTCCATCGGGCTTGCCGTCATGTCACGGTACGCAGACGATGTCTGCACCTATCTTAGGTCACACGGTCTGCCCACTGAGCTGAACGTTGACACTCAAGAATTATGTAAACTAATGATGAACGATAAGAAGCGTCGTGGAGACGATGTAAGTCTTGTGCTGTACAAGGGTCTCGGTTCGTGCGAGCTGAAAACCGTGAAATGCTCCGAGCTTCACTCCATACTTTTCGGTAACTGAGATGGCGACTATTTTTCCTTCGACCTTAAACGGCAGCGTGAAAGCGCCGCCCTCGAAATCCTGTTCACACAGGGCTCTCATATGCGCCGCTCTGTCGGATTCGCCGTGTACCGTCAAATCGCTGAGCGGCTGCGATGATGTTATGTTAACCAAGCGCTGCCTTGAGGCACTGGGTGCCGAGTTTGACGGTGAGACGGTCATCCCCATTGACAGGGCAACAGCAAGGTCAGGCGTCATCCTCGACTGCGGCGACAGCGGCAGCACCTTGAGATTCCTGCTACCGATCGTCTGCGCACTTGGCGTCAGTGCCGAGTTTCGCCTTTCGCCGCAGCTTGCCAAGCGCCCTATCGCACCGCTGTGCAAGGTGCTTTGTGCGCACGGTGCGTCCATACAGCAGTGCGGTAATACTATTCGTATGAGCGGCAAAATCACGTCCGGGCGCTATGAGCTTGACGGCTCAATATCGTCCCAGTTTATAAGCGGTCTTTTAATGGCATTGCCCCTTGTCGGCGGCGGTAAAGTTAACATAATACCCCCAATCGTTTCGGCAAATTATATTGATATTACAATTGATTACCTGCGATTGTCTAATATTTATGTAAACCAAATTGACAACACGTTTTCCGTATCCGGCGATTACCGTTTTCCGTCCCGTCACACGGTCGAGGGCGACTGGTCGGCAGCGGCATTTTGGCTCTGCGCCGGCGCTATGGGACTCGGGAAAATCAGAGTTGACGGTCTGTCTTGCGGCTCAAGTCAGGGTGACAGACGCATACTCGATATACTCCGCACGATGGGTTTTTCCGCCTCGGATTTCGGAACGGTGTACCCCTGCGGACCGTGTCCGAGTCGGGTCACGGTAGACGTGTCGGACGTACCCGACTTGTTCCCTCCCCTTGCGGTTTTGGCTGCCGCCGCAGCTGCGGAAACACACTTTACCGGGGCTTCAAGACTACGCTTCAAGGAATCCGACAGGCTGCGTGCCGTTGATGTTATGTTAACCTCTATGGGCATACGCACCGAGCGCTCAAACGATACATTTACGGTATTCGGCGGCAAGCTTTACGGCGCTGAGCTTTCGGCATCTAACGATCACCGCATTGCAATGGCGGCGATCATTGCCGCCTGCGCCGCTTCGTCGCCGTCAAGTATCGACGACATTTCTTGCATCTCAAAATCGTACCCCGACTTCATCCATGACTTCAAATCACTCGGAGGGCAAATTCTGTGAGTGTCTATTGCGGAAAAAATCTCAGGATCGAGATCTTCGGCTCTTCGCACGCAAGCGAGCTTGGCGTGTGCATATCCGGGCTTCCGAAGGGGCTTGCCGTCAATGAGGCGGCGCTGCAAAGCTTTCTCAGGCGACGCAGTCCCGGAAACGATCCGCTGTGCAGCAAGCGCCGTGAGGACGACGTTCCGATCTTCACTCAGGGTATAACCGACGGCGTGACGGACGGTACCGTCCGTGCCGTTATAAAAAACAGGGACGTTAAGCGTCAAGATTATGTAAACTTAACTGCCGCCCCCCGCCCCGGTCATGCCGACCTTGCGGCATGGCAGAAATACGGTCTTGACTACGATATGTCCGGCGGCGGTCCCTTCTCCGGCAGGATGACCGCAGCCCTGTGCATTGCGGGCGGCATCGTCATTCAGGAGCTTGATCGCCGTGGAATTACGCTTTGCACCGAGGTCGTTTCCCCTTTATCCGGTCACGATCTGCGCAAGGATGCCGAAGTTGCCGCACGCCTCGGCGACTCCATCGGCGGCATCGTGAAATGCACTGTCTTTGGGCTTCCCTCTGGCATCGGAGGAGAGCTTTTTGACGGCATTGACGGTCACATTTCCGAGCTAATCTTTGCAATTCCGGGCGTTAAAGGCATTGAATTCGGCGCAGGCTTTGCATCCGCTGCACTTCTCGGCAGCGAAAACAACGACCAATATTCCGTGAAAGACGGCAAAGTCGAGATACTTTCCAACAACGCAGGCGGTGTTTTGGGCGGCATCACAAACGGCATGCCGCTCCGATTTTCGGTTGCGTTTAAGCCCACGCCGTCGATCGCCAAAGCGCAGAAAAGCGTCGATCTCAAAACGCTTCAAAACGTGGATCTGCACATATCCGGCAGACACGATGCCTGCTTTGCGCTTCGCACTCCGCCCGTGGTCGAGAGTGCGGCAGCTATTGCGCTGTATGATATTATGTTAACCGATTGTGCCACGCAGGAGCTTTCGGAGCTGCGGCGAAAAATTGAGCTTGCCGATGCGCAGATCATTGAGCGGCTGAAGGAGCGGCTGGAGCTTTGCTCCGACATTGCCGAGTACAAGCGTGAGTATGGGCTGCCCGTACTTGACGCCGAGCGTGAGCGCAGCGTCCTTGACGGCGTACCGCCGGAGTTTCACGACCTGTATCGGCAGATATTCGAGATTTCTAAAGCACGGCAAAAGGAGATAATCGGACATGACTGAGTTTGGACTGCTTGGCAGAAAGCTTTCGCACAGCCACTCTCCCGAACTGCACAGGATGCTCGGCGGCTATGAGTACGCTCTGATCGAAAAGGAGCCGGAGGAGCTTTGCGGGTTTTTCGGCGACAGGAATTTTAAAGCCATAAACGTCACGATCCCCTACAAAAAGGCCGTCATTCCCTACTGCGACGAGCTTAGCCCGACCGCAGCCGAGATCGGCAGCGTCAACGCAATTGTAAACGACAGCGGCAGACTTATAGGCTACAACACCGACTATTCGGGCTTTATGAAGCTCATCGAAAGCAGCGGCATTTCGGTCGATGGAAAGAAGTGTCTTGTCCTCGGAAACGGCGGCGTCGCCCCAACTGTCAGAGCCGCTCTGCGTGATTTGAATGCCGCTTCCATCGTCACCGTCACGAGAAACGGCGAGGTGAATTATGTAAACTTGTGCAATCATTATGACGCCGAGATCATTGTAAATGCGACCCCCGTCGGAATGTATCCGAACAACGGAGAAAGACTTATTGATCTCAGTCGTTTTCATAAATGTACCGGGGTTTTTGACCTCATATACAATCCCCTCAGAACCGCACTTTTGTGTGATGCGGACAGTCTCGGCATCCCCGCAGCGGGCGGTCTTTTCATGCTTGCAGCGCAGGCAGCCGCCGCAGTACGGCTCTTTACGGGAGCTTCGGTTTCGGAGAAAGAGCTTCAGGATGCATATGGCAGTCTGCTCCGCCGTGTGCGGAACATCGTGCTTATCGGTATGCCCGGCTGCGGCAAAACGGCCACGGGTTCAGAATTATGTAAACTTACAGGAATGCGGCATATAGATTGCGACACCGAGTTTGAAAAACGCTGCAATTGCACGATACCCGAATACTTTGCACGTTACGGCGAGACTGCATT
>SAMEA3663254__coassemble_345_pt1 | contig 10988 bp, 8 predicted proteins | sample SAMEA3663254__metabat2_low_PE_011 | metagenome-assembled genome bin SAMEA3663254 (sample SAMEA3663254) | pig gut metagenome | biome: pig gut; feature: pig-associated habitat; material: faeces | place: China | collected 2013 | reverse complement strand
AGGGAATTCACAGTGTTCTGAATGTCCTTCTGCTGCTCCTTGAGCTGGTTGCGCTGTTCCTTGAGCTCATCGATCTCTGCCTGCGTGGTTGCGGCATTTGCATTCGTCGGGGTAAAGCACAGCACCAAGCTGAACATAAGCACCAGACTGAGAAAAACCGAAATCGCTGATTTTAATCGCTTTCCAAACATATTAGTCTCCTGTAGTCGTGGGGGTTTAAGTACAAAACATATTACTTTACTATTATACACTACTTGTCAAGGAGTTTGTTAAGATTGTTTTAAAAATAAGCATAAGTGGAGTATCCAAACCCGTCAAAACCGACAGGGGTTCGGCTACCGTCAGCTTAAATGAACACAGGCACCGCCGAAAGACGATGCCTGTGATAAAGTGTCGAATCAGAAGTGGAGCAGACCGCTTCCGAATGCTGCTGCAAAAACGGTGGAAACAACGGTCATAAGCTTGATGAGGATGTTGATGGAGGGACCGGAGGTATCCTTGAACGGGTCGCCTACGGTGTCGCCGACGACTGCTGCCTTGTGAGCGTCGGAGCCCTTGCCGCCGTGGTTGCCTTCCTCGATGTACTTCTTGGCGTTATCCCATGCGCCGCCTGCGTTGGACATGAACATTGCCATCATAACGCCGGTGACGAGTGCGCCTGCAAGCAGAGCGGCGAGAGCGGCAGGTCCGAGGATGAAGCCGACTGCGAGGGGAACGATAACTGCCATAAGACCGGGAATAAGCATTTCCTTGAGAGCTGCGGTGGTGGAGATGGAAACGCACTTCTTGTAGTCGGGCTTGCCCTTGCCTTCCATGATGCCGGGGATCTCACGGAACTGACGGCGAACCTCTTCGATCATCTTGTTGGCTGCCTTGGAAACGGAGTCCATGGTCATTGCGGAGAAGACGAAGGGAAGCATACCGCCGATGAGCAGACCGATGACGACTGCGGGATCGAGAAGGCTGATACCCGCCTCGCTGAGCTTAACAACCTCGTCTCCAATTTCTACCGTTGCTGCATTTGCGAAGGAGACGAACAGTGCGAGGGCGGTCAGAGCGGCGGAGCCGATAGCGAAGCCCTTGCCCATTGCTGCAGTGGTGTTGCCAACTGCATCGAGCTTGTCGGTGATCTCACGGACGGAGTGGTCGAGACCGCTCATCTCGGCGATACCGCCGGCGTTGTCAGCGATAGGACCGTAAGCGTCGACCGCAACGGTGATACCGGTGGTGGAGAGCATACCGACTGCTGCAAGTGCGATACCGTAAAGACCTGCGCATGAGTATGCGACGAAGATTGCAACGCAGATAAGAACGACGGGAATCCAGGTGGACATCATGCCGACTGCAATGCCGGAGATGATGGTGGTAGCGGAGCCGGTTTCGGACTGTGCGGCAATTTTCTTAACGGACTTGTAGTCGCCGGAGGTGTAGACCTCGGTGACGATGCCGATAACGAGACCGACAGCAAGACCTGCAATGATTGCCCAAGCTGCGCTATATTTGCCGAGCATGACCTTGCTGAGAACGACGGATGCGACGACAACGAGAAGTGCGGAAACGTAAGAGCCCATCTTGAGAGCCTTGTGCGGGTTGGAGCCGTCCTTGCCGCGGACGAAGAAGGTCGCAATAATGGAAGCGAGAATGCCGCAGGCGGAAATGACGAGCGGGAAGAGGATATTCATGGCTTTATTGTCAAAAAGCTTAAGAGTGATGTCAGCGATGCCGAGGGTCATTGCGGAGATGATAGCACCGACATAGCTCTCAAAGAGGTCGGCGCCCATGCCTGCAACGTCACCGACGTTGTCGCCGACGTTATCGGCGATAACAGCGGGGTTGCGGGGGTCGTCTTCGGGGATGCCTGCCTCGACCTTGCCGACGAGGTCGGCGCCGACGTCAGCAGCCTTGGTGTAGATACCGCCGCCGACACGGGCAAACAATGCGATGGAGGAAGCACCGAGAGAGAAGCCGAAGAGGACTTCGGTGCTCTTGGTGATGATGTAGAGAACGCTTGCGCCGAGAAGACCGAGACCGACGACGCACATACCCATGACGGAGCCGCCGGAGAAGGCGATGGCGAGAGCCTTGTTCATTCCGTGCTGAGCGGCGTTTGCGGTACGGACGTTAGCCTTGGTGGCAACGTTCATGCCGATGTAGCCTGCGAGAATGGAAAACACCGCACCGCAGAGGAAGCAGACGGCAGTGATCCAGTTGACGATACAGATAGCAACGAAAAGGACTACAATAAAGACGACGAGGATCTTGTACTCGGCGAACAGGAAGGCACGGGCGCCATCACTGATACTGCCGGCAATTTCCTTCATGCGGTCGTTGCCTGCGTCCTGCTTGCCTACATAGACGATCTTGTAGACAGCGAAAAGCAGAGCGAGGACCGCCATAACCGGGACTAGATAGATAATCTTATCATCCATCAGAAGTTCACTCCTATTTCTTCAGATTGCAATTTTGCTTTCATAAGCTGACGGGAGTCGAATCCCTGCCGCCCGTCAAAACCGACAGATACTCGGCTCCCGTCAGCTTAAGCTAATTATGTATTTTATACTATAAAAATATGAAAAGCAATTTAATTCTTGTGTGTTTTAGTGCAGTATCTACAAATTTATCATATTTCACGAAAGAACGTCGTTTTACGACGACAATGTGTGCAAAAACAACAAAAGCCAAAAATTTAACGACAATTCTTTAACGTTTTGGCATATAAAACTGGAAATGTTTAAAATTTTTGTTGGAATAGACGTTGAAATTTTTGCGACATGATTATATAATGACACTAAATATTATTTATAAAGAAGAGCAAAGGGAGAGGGAGAATGCTTGTAAAAATATTTGCCGCATTGAGTGCGATCGCTACGGTGCTGACCGTTGCACTTACTGCACTGGCGGAAACCGGATGGAACCTTTTGTGGATAGTGCCGCTGCTTCTTATCGGATATTTCCTTGCGAGCAACGCACTGTACGTTTTGCTAATGTACCTGGGTACGCAGTTTTTTATCGACCTTAATAAGCCGCAGTCTCGTCCGTCGAAGTTCTGCCGCTGGCATCTTGACCAGATCGCAAAGACCGCCTGCCTCTACTTAGGTGCGAAGATACATGTCACGGGGGAGGAGAAGATCCCCACCGACCGCCGTTTTCTCATCGTCTGCAACCACAGGTCGTTCTTTGACCCTGCCGTGATGGTTGCGACGCTGGATAAGCACGGCATCATATACATATCGAAAAAGAGCAACTTCCGTGTGTTCGTCGGCGGAAAGCTGATGCACAAGAGCGGCTGCCTCGCCCTCGACAGGGACAACAACAGACAGGCGCTCGGCGTCATAAAGCGTGCGACGGAGATCATAACGCAGGACATAGGCTCCATCTGCATATACCCCGAAGGCACCCGCAGCAAAACCGAGAACATGAACCCCTTCCATGCGGGTTCCTTTAAGATCGCACAGAAGGCGGGCGCACCCGTCGTCGTCGCAGCGGTCTGGAATACCGACGATATTATGAGAAATGCCTTTAAACGCAACACTCAGGTGTATCTTGACATAATCGGGGTCATAGACGCCGAATACGCAAAAACGCACACCACAAGGGAAACTGCGGACCTGGCGCAGGGTATGATCGAGGAGCATCTCGAAAAGATGAGGAAGGAGACCTGCGACAGCGGATGCTAAAGCTTTTAAGGTACCTGAAAAGAAAAGAATGGCTGTTTTTCCTTCTCAGTCTGGTTTTCATTGCGGCGCAGGTCTGGCTTGACCTGAAGCTGCCGGACTATATGTCCGAGATAACTAAGCTGGTCGAGACGGAAGGCAGTGCAATGAACGACATTTGGACTGCCGGCGGAATGATGCTGCTTTGCTCCCTTGGGAGCCTTGCGTCATCCGTGGCAGTCTGTTTTCTTGCGTCCAATATCGCAGCCGGCTTCTCGAAACGTCTGAGGAGCGCCATGTACTACAAGGTGCAGTCGTTTTCAAAAAACGAGATCGGTCGCTTTTCGACGCCGAGTCTTATCACCCGCTCCACGAACGACGTCATGCAGGTGCAGATGCTCATAGTCATGTCGATGCAGGTGGTCATAAAGGCTCCGCTCATGGCAATCTGGGCGATAACGAAGATAGCGGGCAAGGCGTGGCAGTGGTCGCTTGCGACGGGGATCACGGTCGCAATACTCATGGCGCTTATGGCGCTCATCCTTGCGCTGACCTTTCCTCGCTTCCGCAGGGTGCAGTGGCTTCAGGACGGACTGAACCGTTCAGCAAGGGAGAACCTGACGGGCATTCGGGTCGTGCGTGCGTTCAATGCCGAAAAGTATCAGCACGACAAATTCCAGAAAAGCAACACCGAGCTTAGGAACAATCAGCTCTTTGCAAACAGGGCGATGACCTTCATAACGCCGATAATGAGCCTGTCCATGAACCTGCTGAGTATGTCAATATACTGGATCGGCGCAATACTCATTAACTCGGTAAGTTTAAACGGCGCCGAGGCGCTGGCGCAGAGAGTGGACATTTTTGCCGACATGATCGTGTTCATGTCCTATGCCATGCAGATGATAATGTCGTTTCTTATGATGGCGGCGGTGTTTGTCATTGCGCCGAGAGCCTTTGTCGCAGCCGGAAGAATAAACGAGGTGCTGGACACCGAGCCTTCGGTGAAGGACGGCTATGGCGAACCGGAGGAGAAAGACTGGGTGAGCATGTGCCTTCTCGACCCCGACGGCAGCGAGAACGCAGTGATCGATCTGCACGGCAGTACGGTGTTCTTCGGTGGTGACGCCGTGTTCACCATACGCAGCGAAGCGGCGTCCCGGCAGATGATAGAGTTTGAACACGTCTCATATCGCTACCCCGGCGGCAGCGGCGACGTTTTGAGCGATATAAGCTTTAAGATAGCACGGGGGCAGACGGTCGCAATTGTCGGCTCGACAGGCTCCGGCAAGACGACGCTCGTGAACCTGATACCGAGATTCAGCGACCCCACCGAGGGACGCATACTCGTAGACGGAACGGACGTCAAAAACTACACTCTAAAGCAGCTCAGCGAAAAGATATCGTATGCGTCGCAAAAGCCGCTGATGTTCACGGGTACGGTTGCGTCAAACGTCGCAATGGGGTGCTCAGCGGAGCCGGAAAGACTTGAAGCTGCGCTTCGCATCGCACAGGCGGACGAGTTTGTAGGCTCTCTGCCGGACGGTGCGGCGTCTCCCGTGGCACGAGGCGGCGTAAACTTCTCCGGCGGTCAGAAGCAGCGTCTGTCTATCGCAAGGGCGCTTTGCCGCAGGTCGGATATTCTGATACTTGACGATTCCTTCTCCGCTCTCGACTTCAAGACAGACAGAGCGCTGAGAAACGGACTTAAATACGAGCTGGGAGATACGACGGTCATCATCGTTGCCCAGCGTATCGGCACCATAATGGGCGCCGACAAGATAATCGTGCTTGACGACGGGCGTATCGCCGGCATCGGTAAGCACAGGGAGCTGCTGTCCGACTGTGAGGTTTACAGGCAGATAGCGCTGTCACAGCTTTCGGAGGAGGAGCTTGCCCTATGAGTCACCCGACCGGAAGAATGAACCGCACAAAGCAGAAGCCGAAGGACTTCCGTTCGGCGATGCGGGATATATTTAAATATTGTAAGCCGTGGTACACTCCAATCATGGCGGCGCTGCTGTTTTCCGTCGGCAGCACGGTGCTTTCAATCATTGCGCCGGACAAGATGGCGGACCTAACAAACTCTATCGGCGCAGGACTTGCCGGCAGCATAGACCTTGACGGCGTTAAAAGTGCGATAATCGGGATACTGATAATCTACTGCTCGTCGGGACTTTGCACCTGCCTGTCAAACTACCTTATGATAAGCGTGATGCAGCACATATCGTGGAGCCTGCGCAAGGACATATCCGAGAAGATAAACAGGATACCCTTAGGCTACTTTGACAGGGTCAGCGTCGGCGACGTTCTGAGCAGAATAACCAACGACGTCGATACGCTGTCCTCGACGCTCAACTCAAGCGTCACAAGTCTCGTGCAGGGCCTTACTCAGTTTATAGGCGTCATTGCGGTGATGCTCATTACAAACTGGGTGCTTGCGTTGACGGCGATAGGCTCATCGCTTTTCGGCTTTGCGTTCATGCTCATTGTGATAAAGCGCTCGCAGAAGTATTTCCGCAGTCAGCAAAAAAATCTCGGTGCGATCAACGGTCACATCGAGGAGACCTACTCCGGTCACGACACCCTACGTATATACGGCGCTCAGGTGGAAGCCGGGAGAGAATTTGACAGGATAAACGACGACCTGTACAAAACCGCATGGAAATCGCAGTTTTTCTCCGGGCTTATGGCTCCGTTTATGGGCTTTATCGGCAACTTCGGTTACGTCGCCGTCTGTGTCGTCGGTGCTTCGCTTGCGCTGGACGGCAGCATAGATTTCGGCACCATCGTGGCGTTTGTCGCATATGTCAGACTGTTCACGTCGCCGCTTTCGCAGATATCCTCCTCCGCAACACGGCTCCAGTCGGCAGCGGCAGCGGGCGAGCGTGTGTTCGGCTTCCTCTCGGAGACCGAGATGCGCAGCGACGCAGAGCTGGGAGATGCCCCGCAGAGGATACTCGGCAGGGTGGAGTTTGACCATGTGAGCTTCGGATACATACCCGACAAGCCCGTGATCCGAGACTTTTCCGCAACGGTGGAGCCGGGGCAGACGGTAGCAATAGTCGGGCATACCGGTGCGGGAAAAACAACGATAGTCAACCTGCTCATGGACTTTTACGAGCTGTGGAGCGGGGAGATACGCATAGACGGCGTTCCTATCTCGTCCATGAAGCGCAGCGAGGTACATTCGCTGTTCGGCATGGTGCTTCAGGACGCATGGCTTTTTGAGGGCAGCTTCAGAGAAAATATCACATACGGCAAGAAAGACCTTGACGACGAGCGCATGATCGAGGTTTGCAAGGCAGTCGGACTGCACCACTATATAAGCACTCTGCCAAACGGCTACGACACCATGCTCAGCGAAAGCGGCAGCCTGTCCGAGGGGCAGAAGCAGCTCCTCACCATCGCAAGGGCGATGGTTGAGAACGCACCGATGATAATACTTGACGAGGCGACGTCCGCTGTCGATACCCGAACCGAGCGCCTTGTTCAGCAGGCGATGCAGCGTCTTACGAGCGGGCGTACGTCCTTTGTGATAGCACACAGGCTTTCGACCATAAAGGACGCAGATCTTATACTTGTTATGGATCACGGCGACGTTGCCGAGAGCGGGACGCACTCGGAGCTGCTGCGAAAGGGCGGACTGTATGCGGAGCTGTATAACAGTCAGTTTGACAGAGAGGACGACGCAGCAAGAGCGGGAGGCAGAGCATGAAAAAGGTTGCACTTATAACGGGTTCCTCCAGAGGGATCGGCAGGGCAGAAGCGATAGCCTTGGCAAGGCGTGGCTATGCCGTGTGCATAAACTACATCGAACACGAAGCGGAAGCGCAGGAAACGCTGCACCTTCTGCAAAGCGAGGGGCATGAGGCGATAGCCGTGAGAGCCGACGTGTCAAACCGCACGGAGGTCGAGGCGATGGTGCGGGAGACCGAAAAGCGTCTCGGCTACGTCACTCTGCTTGTGAACAATGCCGGAATTGCAGGGCAGTGCCTATTTCAGGACTTGACACCGCAGCACTGGGAGCGCATGCTCGGCGTTAATCTCACGGGAGCTTTTAACACGATTCAGGCGGTGCTGCCGCATATGCTGCATGAACACAGCGGCTGCATAATCAACACCTCGTCCATTTGGGGACAGCACGGTGCGTCGTGCGAGGTGGCGTATTCCGCATCGAAGCACGCAGTCATCGGTCTGAGCCGCTCCCTTGCCATGGAGCTTGCGCCGTCCGGGATAAGGGTCAACTGCGTCGCTCCCGGTGTTATCGACACGGACATGGTGAAGGTGCTTGGCGACGAGACCCTCGGAATGCTCGCCGAGGACACGCCTCTCGGCCGCCTTGGAACGCCGGAGGATATTGCGGCGCTCGTGGCATTTTTGGCGTCGGAGCAGGCGGGTTTCATAACGGGACAGGTCATAACGAGTGACGGAGGATTTATAAAATGAAGAAAGACTACGGTGAGATCGTATCGAAAGAGTGGCTCTCGGAGCATAAGCACTACACCTTTGCGCTGCTTTGCTCCTACGGAGGAACGGCGATAAACGCATTGGTCGCATGGTATTTCCTCGGCCGCAGCAGCATGGGGCTTATCGGCGCCGCAGTCGTTTTTGCCGCACTTACCGTGTGGTGCATTGCCGACAAGCGCTACAAGAGCAGGCAGCTTCCGGCGGTCATAGGTGCGGTAGCCGTGCTTTTAGTCGTGACGGGCTACTTCTTTGTGCGTAAATATCACTGCACCGAGGTGCTGTACCCGCTCGGGGCCGAGTGCCTTGCAATGGCGGCGTATGCCGTGATCTTTAAACAGTCGCTGAAAAGGTCTTGACAATAAGAAAAAACCCGCTTCAAAGCGGGTTTTTTCTTATTCACCATTGCGAGAGCTTTACAATGATCGCATCGCCGATGATAAGACAGCAGCCGTCAGCGGGGTATGACGGCATTGCGGCGACCTCAGGCAAGGTGCGAAGCGCTGTTGCATCGTCATTTGATATATAGGCGTAGTCGTAGTGCATAATGTTTTCAAGATAGCTGTAATACGTTGCGTAGTATGTTACGCCGAGGGTGTTGTTGTTGTACAGTGTGGAGTTTGCAATCCCGTCGTATTGCGGGTCAGGATGTTCGTTTGCAAGCCCTCCGAGAAAGACAATCTTTGTTTCACCGTGTACAAAGCCGGGCTGAGATTCAATGTAATCGACAAGCTCCTCCATCACTCTGGCAGTTTCGCTGTAGGTGTACTCACGCTGGCGGTAGAGCCTGTATGCAAACACAATGTTGCAGAGGATGATTGCGGCGATCGCTCCGGAAATAATGCAGCGATGCCCCCACTCGGGCTCTTCCTCCGTAAGCATGATCGGCAGAAGATACACGGTAAAGCAGCCAAACGCCATCAGCTCGTGATAAACAGAGGCGGAGACGAATCTGATACAGTTTGCGCCCAAGGGAAAGAGCAGAATGAGAACTGCGATAAGCAGAACGGACGCCTTTTGCAGCTTGCGCTTCATAATCAAGGATACGAGCAGGCAGATAGAGCATACCGAAATGATCGCAAGCAGCAGCGGAAAAAGTATTTCCGCACCGCCGATTATGCCCCGAAGCTCATGAATAAAAGCTGTATATGCTTCTCCGAGCTGAATGAAGACTCCTGCCTCGGAGAAGCTCGAAAGATGACTGAGACTGTTGTAGGTATTGCTTTCGGCAACTCCGCTGAGTGCCAAAATCAGCTTGTAAGAACCCCAATACAGCGCACCGCCGAGAAGGACTGTCGCAATGCCCTTAAGCCCGAACCTTGCAACATCACCGCAGCGCTTGCCGTCAATGAGCCTCTTTATACACAGCAGCATGAAAAGCCCCACGGCAACTGAGATATAGCTCTGGTACAGCGCAAGCGACAGACATATAAATACGCTGCCAAAAACAAATCCGAAGCGGTACTTTAGACAAAAATACACAGCGATGACCGCAAAAAGCATTGACAGCATATAAATATCGACCCACGGAATGTAGGAAGAATAAGAGAGCGACATCGTGGTGTTCGTTGCAAATATTCCGCTTATGAGTATAAGAGAGATACGCTTTTTGAAATCAAGCAGCTTAGATATTATGTAAACTGATAGCGACAGAAATACGGAGGCGAGGAGCGTGATGAGCCAAGGGATCGTATCGTTTCCTCGGATGAAGCGATAAACGGGCTGAAGATATCTTCCGAGACCTATCTGGAAGCTGTTGTCGGCGAGAGTGTTTACCGCACAGAGCGCATCGTGCAGAAAGTATTCGTGAAATGCCATGATCCAATGCGTCACAAGCATGAGAACGAATACACATATAAAGCTTTCGAGAAGCGGTTTTTTGATATTACTTATATTTGCCATGTTAACTCCGTAATAATCCCCCAAGGCAGAGCCTTGGGGGGCAACTTGATCAGAAGGGGAAGCCCATCGGGGTGATACGGCTCATCGCCTTGTTGGTAGCGTCCTCGCTCATGGCGATCGCCTCGTTGACGGCAGCAACGATCATATCCTGAAGCATTTCAAGATCGTCGGGATCCACGGCTTCGGGGCTTATCTCAATGCTCTTGAGGGATCTTGTGCCTATCATGGTAGCCTTGACGGCACCGCCGCCGGCAGAAGCCGTAAACTCTTTGCTCTCAAGCTCTTCCTGCATCTTTCTGATCTCTTCCTGCATCTTCTGAGCCTGCTTCATCATGTTGCCGCCGGGCATGCCCCCGCGAAAACCACCTTTTGCCATGTTTATGTCCTCCTGTAAATTAGTTTCAAATAAAACGTGTTTCCTTAAAGTTTTTCAGTTCGTTTATGTCCCTCGTCGGCTTTTTCTCTGCGGAGGGAGCGGCTTCCGCTTCTTCGACGGTGACCGCAAGACTACGTCCCGTCACCTGCGCTGCGGCGGAGCGCAGCCGCAAAATAACGTCCTGACTCTTTATCATGTTGAAAAACAGCCCCGGTTCGACGAACAGCTTCATCGAGGAAGCGTCAATGCAGCACAGGGTTTTTGCCGGGTCTGCAAGTATGGGGATAAGCCCCACCGGGAGACTTGCCTCTGCGCTTTCGAGGATGAGCTTCCAAAGGGAAGCACTGTCCTGCGGAAGCTCGTCGGCATTTTCGGGAGCATCGGGGTTGAGGGCACCGACAGGCCTGTCGAGAAGATCGTCCTCCGGCTGATACTCGTCAAACTGCGAAAGATCGAGGTCATCCTCTGGCTCATCGTCCGTTTTCTCGGACTCAAAGCGGCGGGGAGCGGGCTCGTCATAATCGTCGGGGATGTCAAAAACGGGATGCTTCGTCAAGGAAGCTTCAAGCCGAGCAATGCGGGCACGCAGCGCC
>SAMEA3663254__coassemble_262_pt1 | contig 12617 bp, 9 predicted proteins | sample SAMEA3663254__metabat2_low_PE_011 | metagenome-assembled genome bin SAMEA3663254 (sample SAMEA3663254) | pig gut metagenome | biome: pig gut; feature: pig-associated habitat; material: faeces | place: China | collected 2013 | reverse complement strand
TGCAGGCGGGGGGCTGACCGCCGCCGCCGATGCAGCCGTTGGGACACGCCATGACCTCGACAAAGTCGTACTGCACCTCGCCGCTTTCAATCTTCTCGATGAGCCTGTCGGCATTGGCAAGACCGTTTGCGACCGCAATGCGGAGGGTGAGATCGCCCGCCGTGACCTCAAAGGTCTTGATGCCCTCAAGACCACGGACGCCGCATTCCGCAACGGAGGCTATCGTGGCGGTGGACTTGTCGGCAAGAACTCTGCGGATGACCGCTTCGGTAACGCCGCCGGTGACGCCGAAGATGACGCCTGCACCGGTGTATGAGGAGAAGGGGGAGTCCGGCTCCATGTCGGGAAGGTTTGCAAAGTCGATGCCCGCCTCCTTGATCATGCGGACCAGCTCCTGCGTCGTGAGAACGAGGTCGATAAGACGTTCGCCGTCCTTAACAAGCTCCGGACGCTGCGCCTCCGCTTTCTTGGCGGTGCAGGGCATGATCGCAACGGAGAAAACGTCCTCATCGCTGTAATACTGCCTTATCAGCGCACCGAACATCTCCATCGGAGAGCCGCAGGTGGAGACCTGAGGCATGAGGTGGGGGTGCTCTTTTTCAACGTGCTTTATCCAAGCGGGGCAGCAGGAGGTGAAAAGCGGAAGCTTTTCGCCTTTTTCGAGCTTTGAAATGAACTCGGCCGATTCCTCCATAATGGTGAGGTCGGCGGAGAGCGAGGTGTCGAACACATAGTCCACGCCCAAACGCTTGAGCGCCGAGACGATCTTACCCATCACGGGGACGTAGGCGGGAATTCCGAACTCCTCACCGATGCCGACACGCACTGCGGGAGCGACCTGTACCGCAACCTTGGTGCCGGTCTCGTGGATCGCCTTCCACATCTTCGACACTTCGTTTCTGACGGTGAGAGCGCCGGTGGGACACGCGGCTGCGCACTGACCGCAGGAAACGCACTTGGTCTCGGCAAGCTTCTTGCCGAAGCCGCAGGAGATAAAGGCCTCGATGCCTCGGTTTGCAAAATCAATGGCGCCGATGTTCTGAATCTCCTCGCACACTCTGACGCATTTGCCGCAGAGAATGCACTTGGACGGGTCACGGATTATGGATGGCGAGGAGTCGTCAATAGGCTCCTTGCAGTAGTTGATGGGGAAGCGGGGACGGCTCACGCCGTAGCGGTTGCAGTATTCCTGAAGCTTGCATCTGCCGGACTGGTCGCAGGAGGTGCAGTCGGAATTATGATTTGCAAGCAGCAGCTCAAGCACCATCTGACGGTGCTTTCTGAGCCTTGAGGTGTTAGTGCGCACGACCATGCCGTCTCTCGGCACCATGGTGCAAGCGGCCTCGATGCCGCCACGCTCGTTTTCGACGACGCATAGACGGCAGCCGCCGTAGACGGAGAGGTTCTCGCAGTAGCAAAGGCTGGGGATGTCAAAGTGATTCTGCTGTGCAACTTCAAGTACGTTGCGGGCATTTTCAAATTCACATTCAATGCCGTCAATAAACATAGTTTTCATGCTTAAACCTCCTTTATAGCGTTCTTCGGGCAGCCGTTTTTACATTCACGGCACATAATGCACTTGGTGTTGTCGATGGTGTGCGGCTTTCTCAGCTCGCCGGATATTGCGTCGACGGGGCAGTTGCGGGCGCACTTTGTGCAGCCAACGCACTTTTCGGGGTCTATCCACATACTGCACAGAGAACGGCAGACACCGGCAGGGCACTTTTTGTCGACAACGTGTGCGATATATTCGTCCTTGAAGTATTTCAGAGTGCTGAGTACGGGGTTGGTGGCGTTCTTGCCGAGACCGCACAGGGAGCAGCTCTTGATGACGGATGCAAGCTCGGAGAGGGTATCAATATCTTCAATTTTGCCGCTGCCGTGGGTGATGCGTTCGAGTATGTCGAGTATCTGCGGTATACCGTCACGGCAGGGGGTGCATTTGCCGCAGGACTCCTTTTTGGAGAAGTCGGTGAAGAAGCGGGCAATCTCGACCATGCAGGTGTCATCGCCCATGACGACCAGACCGCCGGAGCCGATGATCGCTCCTATCCGCTTCGTGGAGTCGAAGTCGAGCGGAATGTCCATATGCTCCTGCGTCAGGCAACAGCCCGCCGGACCGCCGACCTGCACCGCCTTGAAGCTTCCGTTCTTAACTCCGCCGCCGATGCCGTAGATGATCTCCTTGAGCGGTGTTCCCATCGGGACCTCAATAAGTCCCGTGTTCTTTATGTTGCCCGCAAGGGAGAACGCCTTCGTGCCGGAGTTGCCCTGCGAGCCGATCGAGGCGTACCACGCAGCGCCGTTATTTATGATGAGCGGCACGTTTGCAAAGGTCTCGACATTGTTGAGCGAGGTCGGCGCACCGAACAGTCCCTGATCGACGCTTCTCGGCGGCTTCGTCCTCGGCATGCCTCGGTGTCCCTCAATGGACGCCTGCATCGCCGAACCCTCGCCGCAGACGAACGCACCCGCTCCGCAGTTCATGCGAAGCTTAAAGCGCTTGCCGGAACCCAGTATGTTGTCGCCCAATATGCCGCAGGCCTCGGCTGCCGCTATCGCCATAGCAAGGCGCTTTACCGCTATCGGGTACTCCGCTCTGACGTAGATATAGCCTTCCTCGGCTCCGCAGGCGATACCTGCGATTATCATGCCCTCTATCATCTGGTGGGGTTCGCCCTCCATGATGGAGCAGTCCATGAACGCTCCGGGGTCGCCCTCGTCGCCGTTGCAGACGATGTACTTCACGGGGGCGTCCTTGTGTGCCGCAACCTGCGACCACTTCTTGCCCGTCGGGAAGCCGGCACCGCCTCTGCCTCGCAGACCGGAGTCGCTCACTTCCTTTATTATCTCGTCCGGCGTCATGTCGAACAGCGCCTTTTCGAGGGCGGTGTAGCCGCCGACGGCTATGTATTCGTCTATGGATTCGGAGTCTATCTCGCCGCAGTGGCGCAGAACGAGCTTCGTCTGATGCTTGTAAAATGGTATCTCATCCTGCTTTGCAACGGGGGTTCCGTCCTCGCCGTGGTACAGCAGACGCTCGACCGTCTCGCCGTTTATAACGGTGCGCTCGATGATCTCTTTGCTGTCTTCGGGCTTTACGTTGACGTAGAGTATGCCCTCCGGCTCAATGCGGATAAGCGGAGACAGGGCGCACAGACCGTGGCAGCCGCTCATCTTGACGTCGGTCAGCTCGCCGTGGTCGACGTGGTCGGAGAGGGTAACGGAGAGGTCAACACCGCACTCCTCGGCTGCCGCCTTGAGTGCATCGTACACCATCGGGGAGCCGCTTGCGGTACAGCCGGAGCCGCCGCAGACGAGGATCCTTTTCTTTGCGCCCGCAAGCGCCTTTTTGCATTGCTCTCTGTATTCGGAAAGAGCCTGTCGGGATTCAAATATCATACCTTTTCAGCCTCCCTCAATTCTTTTACCAGCTTGCGGATCTTCTCCGGTGTCATCGTAGCATGAACGACGCCGTTTACCGTACATACGGGTGCAAGACCGCACGCACCGAGACACGCAACACGCTCAATGGTAAACAGTCCGTCGGATGACATGGTATCGCCGGGCTTCATCCCGGTCGCCTGATACAGAGCCTCCTGCACATCGTCCGACTTGCGGACGTGGCAGGCAGTGCCGTTGCAGCACTTGATGACGTATTTACCCTTTTCGTTCAATGAAAAATTCTCGTAGAAGGTTGCAACGCCGTAGAGATTTGCTTCGCTCACGCCGAGCTTTTCGGCAATATAAATGAGCGCCTCTTTGGGTAGAAAGGAGTATTCCCCCTGAATGTCCTGCAATATTGCTATTGCGTTGGTTTTGTCGTATCCGTGTTCCTTAAGCACGGAATCGACAAAGCCGTAATCAACGGTAACCATTCGCCTCATCCTTTCAATAATAGATTTTGCACTTTAACACTTTTACTGTTTAAATTTAACCATCAAATCGGCGTCGTGTAAAGAAAAGTTATTTTTTTGTTAATCGAAGACAAAGTGTTCAGACCTGTCTCGGCGGAGGGAAGAAGCCCCATTTGTTAAATAATTTTCTGCAAACTAACAGCAGATTGCGGAGTAACGCTATGAATTTGCAAAAAAGTTGTTAAAAATAACGGTATGAGAGGGGGCAACATTGTCATTTTTGCCGCAATATCACAAGATTGACAAAATCAAAATAAACCTCCAAACACTTGACTTTTGCCCAAAATGGGATAAACTAAACACATGGAATGTCTCACATGAGACAACTTTTGGAGGAAAACGGTGCAAATAAACAAGACCGATTTTGACATCATTTTAAATACCCCCGTTTTCAGGGGAGCCGCCGAATCTCTTGTCCGGCGGATAGTCTCGGCGGACGACTGCATCGAGCAAAGCTTCAAAAAAGGCGACACCGTGTACGACAGATTTGACTTCATGCACTCCCTCGGCGTCATCCTTGAGGGCAGCATACGGGTCACCAAGGACAACGCCGACGGCAAGCCTATGCTTATGAGTACGCTGTACCGTGGCTCGATATTCGGCGCTGCGGCGCTGTTTAATGACGCACGGGAGTATGCGACACGACTCACGGCGCTCACTGCCTGCCGCATAGCGTTTTTCCCGCAGCGGCTCGTGTGGCGAACGGTGCTTAGGGAGCCGGAGATCGCAGAAAACTACATCCGCTATCTTTCGGAGCGCATTCTGTTTCTCAACAGAAAGATCTACTACCTGACCGCAGGCACCGCAGAGCAGCGTCTTGCAAACTTTGCGTCCGAGAACCTGTCAACGGATATTGCGTCGCCGCTGCCGATGTCGATGACATTGCTTGCCGCTGCACTCAATACGTCGAGAGCGTCGCTGTATAGGGCACTCGATACGCTCACGCAGAGCGGTGCGATAGAGAAAAACGGAAAGCTGTTTAGGATATCCGACCCGGATGTCCTAAAAGAATATACGCTTTAAAACAAGGAGGAAGAAAAATGAGAAGAAAACTGACCGCACTTCTGCTTGCACTTTGCATGGTGCTGTGCCTTGCTTCCGGATGCGACACCGCCGGAAACATTGACGACGATCAGCCGAAGGCCGAGGACGTCACCGTCAGAGTCGGAGCCATGAACGGTCCCACTGCGATGGGCATGGTAAAGCTCATGGACGACGCCGAAAACGGTAAGACCTCGAACGAGTACGAGTTCAGCCTCGAAACGGGAGCGGACGTGTTTGCACCCGCACTTGCAAAGGGCGAGCTTGACATTGCAGCCGTACCCGCAAACCTTGCATCTATACTTTACAACAACACCGACGGCGGCGTTAAGGTCATAGCCGTCAACACCCTCGGCGTGCTGTACGTCGTCGAAAGAGGCGACACCGTCAAGTCGCTTCAGGACCTCAAGGGCAAGACGATATACGCAACGGGCGAGGGCGCAGCGCCCGAATTCGGTCTGCGCTACATTTTAAAAGAGAACGGAATAGACGCCGACAACGATCTGAGCATACGCTGGTGCGCCGATACGACCGAGGCACTGTCGCTCATCGCAGCCGACGAGAGTGCGGTCGCAATGCTGCCGCAGCCCTTTGTCACGGCGGCGCAGAGCAAGGTCCCCGGACTGCGTATTGCGCTCGACTTAAACGAGGAGTGGGAAGCACTCGGAAACGGCTCTGCGATGGTTACTGGCGTTCTGGTGGTGCGCAGCGAGTTTGCGCAGCAGCACCCCGAACAGCTTGACAGATTCCTTGAGGAGTACAAGGCTTCGGTCGAGTACGTCACCGAGAACAACGAGGAAGCTGCCGCACTTATCGGAGGCTACGAGATCGTGGCGGAGCCGATAGCGCTCATGGCGCTGCCGTACTGCAACATCACCTGTCTGACCGCAAAGGACATGAAGTCTGCGCTTGAGGGCTACCTCAAGGTGCTGCACGACATGAAGCCGGCGGCGGTCGGCGGAGAGCTGCCCGGTGCGGACTTCTACTATGGCGCCTGACGGAGCAAGGCTCAAAAAAACGGCGGGCAGAGTCCTTGCCGTACTGTTTGCACTCTTATTGTGGCAGATCGCAGCGGAGCTTATTGACCTGCGCATAGTGCTTGTGACACCCGTGGAGGTGCTGCGGCGGATGTGTACGATATGGAGGGAGCCGGGCTTTTTTGAAACGCTGTGGTTCAGCTTCCGCCATATCGCCGCAGGCTTCTTTTTGGGGCTTATCCTCGGCAGCGCTTTTGCGGCACTTGCCGGAAGATTTTCATGGATAGAGACGCTTCTGTGGCCGTTTATGGTGACGGTTAAGACCGTACCCGTGGCGTCGTTTATCGTCATCTGCCTCATATGGCTCCGCACCGAGAGCCTGTCTGTTTTCATATCCTTTCTGATAGTTCTGCCCGTGGTGTACGGCAACCTGCTTGAGGGCATAAAGAGCGAGGACTGCGGTATGAAGGAGCTGGCTGAGGTGTACCACCTGCCGATGCCGAGGCGCATGATCTATGTGCATCTGCCGCAGCTCAAGCCCTTCATATTCTCCGCCTGCTCGACCTCGCTCGGTATGGCGTGGAAGGCGGGCGTGGCGGCGGAGATCATCGGAACGCCGAACGGCTCGGTAGGTAAGATGCTGTACTACGCCAAGATATACCTCGACACCGACGACCTTTTGTGCTGGACGCTCGTCATCGTGGCGGTGAGCGTGCTGTTTGAAAAGCTGTTCATGCTGCTTCTGCGTCGGGTCTGCCGGAGATTGGAGCGTGCGTGATGGAACTTAGAAAGATATGCAAAAGCTACGGCGATAAAAAGGTGCTTCAAAATTTCGACCTCACGATACCCGACGGAGGGCGCATCGTCATAAGCGGCGTTTCCGGCAGAGGAAAGACCACGGTGCTTTACCTGCTCATGGGGCTTTGTAGCCCCGACTCCGGCGAGATACTAGGGGTGCCGCAGCGCATATCGGCCGTGTTTCAGGAGGACAGGCTGCCGCCGGAGTTTTCGGTGTATAACTGCATAAGATACGTTCTGCCGAGATCCGTAAAGCCGCAGAGGATATACGACAGCCTCTCGGCGCTCTCGCTTGCGGGCGACGCCGACAAGCCCGCAAAGGAGCTATCCGGCGGTATGCGGCGCAGGGTGGCGATCATAAGAGCGATGCTTTACCCCTCGGACGCCGTGTTCCTCGACGAGCCGTTTACCGGGCTTGACCGGGAAACGAAGCTCAAGGCGGTAAGCTACATTCTCGAAAATGCGAAGGGGCGCACGATAGTTGCGGTCAGCCACTCAGACGAGGATGCGGAGCTTTTAAGGGCGATACAAATTAAAATGTAATGGTACACAAGAAAGCCGAAGCAAGTCTTCGGCTTTCTGCCGCATTAAAAAACATCCCGCCTGCAATGCAGACGGGATGTTCCGTGTTGTATCGAATCAGAAAGGCTTGTAGTTTTCGCAGAAGCGGGCAATGATGACCGCCATGTGCGCACGGGTGGCCATATTGTTGGGACGGAAGGTGCCGTCCTCGTAGCCCTGAACAATGTTATTCTTGATTGCCCATGCGACCGCCTCACGGTACGGCTCTGCGATCGCTGCGTTGTCAACGAAGTTCAGAGGAGCGGAGCCGTCGGGCTCGCCTTCATTGCGGTAAATCATGGTGACGAGCTGCGCACGGGTGATGTCGACCTTGGGCTGGAAGGTGGTGGCGGTCACACCCTTGGTGACGCCCTTGTTGTATGCCCAAACTATTGCGTCGTATGCCCAGTAGTTTTCGTCAACGTCCGTGAATGGCTCGGTGAGACCGGTGACATCGGGAGAGCCGGACATACGGTAGAGAACGGTGACGAACATTGCACGGGTCATGCCGGAGTTAGGTTCAAAGGTGGTAGCGGTCACGCCCTGCATGAGGCCGTGCTTCCAAACGTATTCAACCTCGCTGCGGCACCACATATCTTCGGGTACGTCAACGAACGGGAAGGGGACGTACTCACCGCAGACGGTGCACTGGATGCCGCCCTCAAACTTATGCCCTGCGGCGGGGATAACGGTGGAGACGGAGAGAATCTCATTGCAGGTACTGCAATGGCTGCCCTCGGTGCATCCGGGCTCGGTGCAGGTCTCCTTAACTGCGGGAGTGTCGATGACCTTGGTGTGACCGGTAGCGGCAACGATAACGTCCTTTGCGTTGGTCTGAACGGTGCGCTCTGCGTCGAGGTACAGGTTGTGGCAGTTGTTGCACTCGTAGTATGCGACGCTGCCGTCAGTCGTGCAGGTTGCGGGAACCGCTGCGTGGAAGGTCATGTCGGAGTGAGTGCAGCCGGTGTTTGGGGTCACGGTGAGGGTCGCAATGTCGGAAACGCCGAGAGCCTTCTCCGAGAGGTTGTAGACGATGCAGACAAACTGCCTGCCGCTGTCGTTCATAATTGCGTTTTCAATCACAAGAGTGTCCTCGGTGCTGAGAGCCTTGGAGAGGATTGCCTTGATGATGGTGACCATGTCCACCTTGCCGCTGCCGAAGTCAATGTCCTTGAGGGAGCTGGGCTCGATCCAAATGTAGCTGTACTCGATGCCCTTGAGCTGATCTGCAAGGGAGAGCTTTACCTTGACGCTGAAGCTTGCGTCCTGTCCCTCGGTAACGGTGACGTTGGAGGGACCCTCAATGTCGAGGTCACTGCCGAACAGAGCGGAGATGAGCTTGAGAATGAGGGCGGGATCGAGGTCCTTGATAAGCGATTCGAAGTCAAGGTCGCCGTTTATGAGACCCTTGATGATCTCGATGAGCTGATCCGTATCGAGACTGCCGATGATATCGCCGATGCCGCTGTCGTCGCCGATAAGACCCTTTAGCATCTCGATGAGCTGATCTTTGTCAAGACCTTCGAGGATACCGCCGATGTCGATATCGCCGCCGTTTATGAGACCCTTGATGATCTCGATGAGCTGATCCGTATCGAGACTGCCGATGATATCGCCGATGCCGCTGTCGTCGCCGATAAGACCCTTTAGCATCTCGATGAGCTGATCTTTGTCAAGACCTTCGAGGATGTCGCCAATGTCGATATCGCCGCCGTTTACGAGACCCTTAATGATCTCGACGAGCTGATCCGTATCGAGACTGCCGATGATATCGCCGATGTTGCTGTCGTCGCCGATAAGACCCTTTAGTATCTCGATGAGCTGATCTTTGTCAAGACCTTCGAGTATGCCGCCGATGTCGATATCGCCGCCGCTTATAAGTCCCTTGATGATCGCAGCGAGCTGATCTTTGTCAAGACCTTCGAGGATGCCGCCGATGTTGCTGTCGTCGCCGATAAGACCCTTGATGACGTCAATGAGCTGATCCTTGTCAAGACCGCCGATAATGTCGCTGATATCGCCACTGCCGCCGTTGCCGATCAGGTCCTTTATCGTTCCGACAATGTCCTTTATATCGGCGCCTTGGGTATCGGCCTTGCCTGTGTCTGCCATGGAGTAGACAGGTATAAGAGTAAATACCATAATCATCACCAAAAGCAGGCTGAGAATGCGCTTTTTCATGTTATTCCTCCTTATTGATAATCTCCCCTCGTAATGTACAAATTACCGCTTATCATTATACAAAACAGGCTTAAAATGTGCAAGCTTATTTATACAAAAACTCAAAAACAGCAAAATTACCATATTGGGGCGTTAAATTATGTGCAATATTTCTCGGGGGAGGGGTCAGCAGCAGGTGCCGACTTTTGGAACAGGCCGATTATCTGCCCGGAGATCACGACGGTGAGCAGCGAGTAGATAAGTCTGCGCCACGGGATATAGCTCAGCGATAGCAGCAGCACGATAAGGTCGCTTATGAGGTACACCCACTGTATGCCGATGTGCGTCTTTGCCGACACCGACAGCGCCAGTGCATCGTCGCCCGTGGGAGCGCCGCCTACACGGACGCTCAGTCCAACGCCGACGCCAACGAAGGCTGCACCGAGTATTGACGCCAAAAGCGGCAGCTCGGCGATGCCGGGGAACAGGGGAGGGAATGCTTCGCATATCGCATAGAAGCCGGAAAAGCCGAGAGTCGCAACGACGGAATAGAAGGCAAACTCCTTTCCGAGAATGCGGAAACCGATGATGTAGCATGCGGCGTTGAGAACAAAACCGCTGACTGAGGGTGAGATGCCGAAGCAGTTGTATAGCAGCAGCGTAAGACCGAGCATGCCGCCCTCGGTAACGCCGGAAAAGGAGTGAATATTGTACAGACCGAAGGCAAGCACCGCACTGCCGGCAAGACAGTACAGGCAGGAGGAAAGCTTGATGATCTTAAAGAATTCTTTTAATTTTTTCATTTTAAACGTCCGTAAATTCGAGTGTATTCATAGATCTCGGCAGCGAGAGAGTCGGTCAGGTCGCCGCTTTTTAAACGCAGGCACCAGTTGCCGCCGACGGTGCCGGGAGTGTTTGTGCGTGTGCCGCTGTGCAGCCAGTCCTGCATCTGAGCGACGAAAAGGTCGGAGACGGATGCCATCCCCGCCCGCATGAGTGCAGAGCGGAGGTCATCGGTGCCGAGGTACTCCCTTGCAAAGCGCAGACGCTCCGGTGCTTCCTCGGAAAGCCAGCTTTGTATGGGCGCATTATCGTGCGTGCCGACGTAGCAGACGGAGTTCCTGACGTGGCGATGCGGAAGATAGGCGCTGCCGCCGTCGGGGTCGAAGGCAAATTCAAGGACCGTCATTCCCGGAAGTCCTGAGTCGGAGAGAAGCTTTCTGACCTCCTGTGTGATGATGCCGAGGTCCTCCGCAATGAACTGCGTGGACGAAAACCAGGATGTGAGCGTCCCCACAAGCTCCATGCCGGGAGCCTTTACCCATCTGCCGTCGACGGCGGTCTCCGCATCGGCGGGGACTGCCCAAAAGCTTTCAAAGGCACGGAAGTGGTCGATCCTCAGCACGTCGAACATCCTCGACGCCGCACCGATGCGGCGTATCCACCAGCCGTAGCCGTCGGCCTTCATTGCATCATAATCGTAGAGCGGGTTGCCCCAAAGTTGACCGTCCTTTGAAAAGAGGTCGGGCGGAACGCCGGAGACCTCGGTCGGAAAGCCCTTAGCGTCGAGCAGGAACCACTGGGGCTCCCTCCACACGTCGACGGAGTCGGCGGCGACGTATATCGGCAGATCGCCGATGATGCCTACGCCGTTTTCGTGAGCGTAGGAGCGCAGCCTGTCCCACTGACGGAAAAAGTAAAGCTGCACCCTCTTATAAAAAAGAATGTCATCCGAAAGAAGCTCGGTATAGCGCTCGACGGCGTGCGGCTGCCTCCTGCGAATGTCATCGTCCCAATCCGAAAGGGGAGCGCCGCCGAAGTGCTTTTGCAGCGCCATGAAAAGGGCGTAGTCGGAAAGCCACGGGTTACTGCGCTCAAAGTCCGAGATATCGCCCGTGTCACGCTCGCAGGCAAGCCGCAGAAGCCGCATATGCGTTTCCGTCACGTCGCCGTAATCAACGTTGCTGCCGTCGCACGGTCTGCGTGCGGACCCAAGCTCGTCCTCGGAGAGAAGTCCGAGAGTACATAGCTCCTCAAGGTCGATAAACAGCGGGTTGCCCGCAAAGGAGGAGCAGCTCTGATACGGTGAAGCGCCGCAGCCTATGTGACCGAGCGGCAGCACCTGCCAGTAGCTTTGACCCGCACTCTTGAGGAAATCGATAAATTCATATGCTTTTTTGCCCATATCGCCGATACCGTAGGGCGATGGGAGGGAAAACAGCGGCAGAAGTATCCCGCTGCTTCGTTTAATGTTCATATTATCACCGAAGCCAGTATAACATAAGGCGGCAGAAAAATGTAGTGCAATCTAAAGAGAAGTATGGTATAGTTAAAAGCAAAGCAAATATTGTTTTTGAAAGGAGATAAAAAAGTGGGACTTATTAAAGCCGGAATGGGAGCCATAGGCGGCACCCTTGCCGATCAGTGGAAGGAGTTTTTCTACTGCGACGCCATTGATAAGAACGTGCTTGTCGTAAAGGGTCAGAAGAGGGTCACGTCGAGGACCACGAACACCAAGGGGAACGACAATATCATTTCAAACGGGTCGGGCATCGCCGTTGCGGACGGTCAGTGTATGATAATCGTCGAGCAGGGCAAGATCGTTGAGGTCTGCGCCGAGCCGGGTCAGTTTACATACGATACCTCGACCGAACCCAGCTTATTTTCCGGCAGCCTCGGAAAGAGCATCATCGAGACCTTTAAGACGATGGGCAAGCGCTTTGCCTACGGCGGCGACACGGGCAAGGATCAGAGAGTCTACTATTTTAATATCAAGGAGATCATCGACAACAAGTTCGGCACCGCAAATCCGCTGCCGTTCCGTGTGGTCGACAGCAAGATCGGTCTTGATATCGACGTTTCCATACGCTGCAACGGCGTGTACTCGTACAAGATCGCTAACCCGATACTGTTCTATACGAACGTTTGCGGCAATGTCGAGCAGGAGTACACCCGCAGCGAGATAGATTCTCAGCTCAAGACTGAGTTTATAAGCGCCTTGCAGCCTGCGTTTGCAAAGCTGTCCGCACTTGAGATGCGCCCGAACCAGGTCCCGGCACATGCCGAGGAGCTGTCGTCCTTTATGAACGAGGCGCTCAATAAGAAGTGGGGCGAGCTGAGAGGACTTCAGGTCGTTTCGATAGCGATGAACCCAATCACTCTG
>SAMEA3663254__coassemble_199_pt1 | contig 13876 bp, 14 predicted proteins | sample SAMEA3663254__metabat2_low_PE_011 | metagenome-assembled genome bin SAMEA3663254 (sample SAMEA3663254) | pig gut metagenome | biome: pig gut; feature: pig-associated habitat; material: faeces | place: China | collected 2013 | reverse complement strand
AAATACAGAGAGGAAGATTTAAATTGATCTCACACGGCAAAGAAATTAAGGTTTTCGCAGGCAGCTCCAATCCCAAGCTCGTAGACGACATTTGCAGGTATCTCTTTAAGAACGTCGGCGACTGCGACTGCGCAAGCTTCGCAGACGGCGAATGCTCCATTTCCGTAAAGGAGCCGGTCAGAGGTGCGGACGTTTTCATCGTTCAGTCCACCTGTAAGCCCGTCAACGACAACCTCATGGAGCTGCTCGTCATGATCGACGCAATGCGCAGAGCCTCCGCAGGACGCATAACCGCAGTCATCCCCTATTTCGGCTACGCCCGCCAGGATCGCAAGGCAAAGAGCCGTGATCCCATCTCCGCAAAGCTCGTCGCAAACCTTATCACCGCCGCAGGTGCGGACAGAGTCCTCACCATGGACCTTCACGCCGCCCAGATTCAGGGCTTCTTCGACATCCCCGTTGACAATCTCTTCGGCGCTCCTCTCTTTGTAAAGCACTATGCCGACATCTTCGGCAAAAACAACGACGACGTCGTGGTCGTATCTCCCGACGTCGGCAGCACCGCCCGTGCGAGAAGCTTCGCAATGAAGCTCGGCGTCAACATGGCCATCGTGGACAAGCGCCGTCAGAAGGCAAACCACTCCGAGGTCATGAACATAATCGGCTCGGTGGAGGACAAGACCTGCATCATGCTTGACGACATGGTCGATACCGCCGGCTCCCTCTGCGGTGCGGCAAAGGCGATCGTCGAGATCGGCGGAGCTAAGGAAGTCTACGCCTGCGCAAGCCACGGCGTCCTCTCCGGTCCCGCCATCGACAGGCTCAACGCAAGCTGCATAAAGGAGCTGCTCCTTCTCGACACCATCCCCTATCCCACCGGCAAGCCGGAGTGCGGCATAATCAAGTACCAGTCCGTCGCTCCCCTGTTTGCCGAGGCGATCAGGAGAATTTACGAGGAGGCCTCCATTTCCAATCTGTTTGACTGATATTCGAGGACAAGTGATGTTTGACAAATTCCGCAGCAGAGGCGGGGTATCATGGATAGTCGTATTCCTCGGCAATCCGGGACCCAAATACCGTGACACCCGCCACAACGCCGGCTTCATGGCGGCGGACGCCATGGAGAAAAAGCTGGGCGTCTCCATAAATAAGCTGCGCTTCAAGGCGCTCACGGCGCAAGCAACGCTCGGCGGCGAAAAGGTGCTGCTGCTCAAGCCCCAGACCTATATGAATCTTTCGGGCGAGTCCGTTTCTCCCGCCGCCGCCTTCTACAAGGTGCCGCCGGAGCATATCATCGTCGTGTCGGACGAGGTGTCTCTGCCCATCGGCAAGCTGCGTATCAGGAAAAGCGGCTCCGCCGGCGGTCACAACGGGCTTAAAAACATCATCGCCATGCTCGGAACCGACGCTTTTCCCCGCATCCGCATGGGTGTGGGTGCGCCGCCGCACGCAGATTACGATATGGCGGATTGGGTGCTTTCGTCGTTTAAGAACCAGGACGCAGACGATATGCGCTCTCTTGCCGTGCGTGTGTGCGATGCCGTTGAGTGCTATATCGCAGAAGGCCCCGACCGTGCAATGAACAAGTTTAACTGAGAAGCTTAACGGGGGCAGCGTATTGCTCCCGTTTTTTAAAGGGAAAGGATGATACAACATGAAAAAAAGCTGCATCGCCATGCTGCTGGCGGGCGGACAGGGTTCGAGACTGTATGCGCTGACGCAGAACGTCGCAAAGCCCAATATGCCCTTCGGCGGCAAATACCGCATAATCGACTTCCCGCTCTCAAACTGCGCAAACTCCGGCATCGACACCGTCGGCGTGCTTACGCAGTACCGCCCCTTACAGCTCAACAGTTACATCGGCGGCGGTCAGCCTTGGGATCTTGACTCTGCCGACGGCGGTGTTTTCATCCTGCCCCCCTACCAGACTGCGGGCAAAAACGGCTCGTGGTTCTCCGGCACCGCAAACGCCATCTATCAGAACATCGGCTTTATCGAAATGTACGATCCCGACAACGTTCTCATCCTCTCCGGCGACCACATCTACAAGATGGACTACTCCGATATGCTGCGTGAGCATACCGAGAGCGGCGCCGCCTGCACCATCGCCGTGCTTCAGGTGTCCATGGACGAGGCGTCCCGCTTCGGCATCATGAACATCGGCGGCGACGGATACATAAACGAGTTCGAGGAAAAGCCCAAAAAGCCGAAAAGCAATCTGGCTTCCATGGGCATATACATATTTAACTGGAAGAAGCTGCGTGAGTACCTCATCGCAGACGAAAACGACCCCGCCTCCGACAAGGACTTCGGCAAGAACATCATCCCCAATATGCTGCGAAACGGCGAAAAGCTCTGGCCCTACCGCTTCGACGGCTACTGGCGTGACGTCGGCACGATAACGAGTCTGTGGGACTCGAACATGGATATGCTCTCGAACACCCTCATCGACCTTTACGACCCCAAGTGGCCCATCCGTTCGAGAGGCTCCGTGTGTCCGCCCCACTTTGCGGGCGAGAACGCAAGCATCGTCCACTCCATCGTGACCGAGGGCTGCGTCATCGAGGGCAAGGTCGAAAACTCCGTGCTGTCAAGCTCCGCCACGGTCGCTCCCGGCGCAAGCGTGCTGTACAGCGTGCTGATGCCCGGTGCGCAGGTGCGTGAGGGCGCCGTCGTCGAGTACGCCATCATCGGCGAAAACACCGTCGTCGGCAAGGGCGCACACATAGGTCAGGCTCCCGACGGAAGCGAGGCTTGGGGCGTTGCGACCTGCGGTCCGAACATAAACATACGAGACGGCGCATCCGTTCCGGCGGGCGCCATGATCTACACGTCCGAGGAGGTTTGAGCCATGTCCGATTTTCACGGTATCATTTACGCCTACGGCGCTACGGTGGAGCTGGGCGAGCTTGTCCGCCGCCGCACCGCCGCCTCCATGCCCTTCTGCGGCAGGTACAGACTTATCGACTTTGCGCTGTCGTCCATGATGAACGCCGGCATCCACAACGTCGGCGTTATCATGCAGCGTGACTATCAGTCGCTGCTCGACCACATCGGCAGCGGCAAGGACTGGGACATGGGCCGCAAAATAGGCGGTCTGCGTATGCTCCCGCCCTTCGGTCTGCCCGAATACCACAAGGGCGACTACACCGGCACCATCGAGGCACTAAATGCCGTCTCCACATACATCGACGACATTAAAGAGGACAATATAATAATGATGCACGGCAACACCGCAGCGAATCTCGACCTTGCGGACATCTGCCGCAGCCACATTGAGTCCGGTGCGGAGATCACGGCGATATGCACTCGCCTTGACCCCGATTACCGCCATCACCGCTACGACCCCGACGAAAACGGCTTTGCCGACGGCATCATCTACAATCAGACCGGCTCCGGCAAGGGCTTTGCCTCGCTTGAGGCGTATGTCATTTCAAAGTCTCTGCTCACAAGGCTCATGGCGGACTGTGCCGCAAACAACAGCTATCACTTCCACCGTGACGCTCTTGCGTCCTACCTCGGTCAGGGCGGCAGGATACACGTCTATGTTCACGAAAGCTACGCCCGGCGTATTATGAGTACGGATGCATATTTCCGTGCAAACATGGATATGCTCGACCCGGAAAAGCGCAATGCGCTCTTCCCCAAGGACCGCCCCGTGCGCTCGAAAAGCTCCGTGGACGTCAGCACCTACTACGGCGAAAACGCCAAGGTCAGCCGCTCCCTCGTTGCGGACGGCTGCCGCATAGAGGGTGAGCTTAAAAACTGCATCGTCTTTTCCGACGTGCGCATCAAAAAGGGTGCAAAGCTCCGTGACTGCATCGTAATGCGTGGTGCGGAGATCGGAGAAAACGTCATCCTCGGCAACGTCATCGCCGACAAAAACGTAAGGCTCTCCGCCGATCAGACCCTGATGGGAAGCGAAAGGCTCCCCATCGTCATCCCAAAAAACAGCAGCATTTAAGGTGAATTTATGACAAATCAGATTTCCCGCGACGAGGTGCGCTCTGCCATTGAGGATAAGCTCTGTGCGCACTTCGGAGTAACAAGCAAAAACGCAACGGACGATCAGGTATTTCGTGCAAGCGCCATCGTCATCCGTGAGATCATGAGCCGCCTCCTCGCATTCGAGGAGGAAAAGACCCCCGACCGTGAGGTGCATTACCTGTCCATGGAGTTTCTGATGGGCAGGAGCCTGATGAAAAACGCCTTCAACCTCGGCATTTCCGAGGCGCTCACGGGGGCGCTGTCCGACCTCGGCAGAAATGCGTCGGACATCTTTGAGGAGGAAAACGACGCAGGACTCGGCAACGGCGGTCTCGGACGTCTTGCCGCCTGCTACATGGACTCCATGGCGACGCTCGGCATCCCCGCAACGGGCTACTCCATCTGCTACGAGCTCGGCATCTTCCGCCAGAAGATCGTTGACGGCAAGCAGACCGAGGTCGCAGACGACTGGCGCAAGAGCGCCGAGAGCTGGCTTATTCCCCGCAACGAGGATGCGGTCGAGGTGCGCTTCGGCGGTCACATCAGCTCGTACTGGGACGGCTTCGGGCGCTACCACGCCGAGCATCAGGGCTACACCACCGTGACGGCGGTGCCGAGGGATATGCTCATTGCGGGCTATGGCGGCAATCGCATAAACACACTCCGCCTGTGGGACGCAAGAAGCACCAACGCACTCGATATGTACCTGTTCTCCGAGGGCGAGTACGTTAAGAGCATGGAGCAGCGCACCATGAGCGAGGTCATCACGAAGGTGCTCTACCCCGCCGACGACCACATCGAGGGAAAGCAGCTCCGCTTAAAGCAGCAGTATTTCTTCGTATCGGCGACCGCTCAGACCATCGTCAAAAAGCACGTCGAGCGCTGGGGCGATATCCGCAGCTTTGCAAAGCACCACGTCATTCAGATAAACGACACCCACCCGACCCTCGTCATCCCCGAACTCATGCGGATAATGATGGACGAATACGGTCTCGGCTGGGACGAGGCGTGGAGCATCGTAAGCTCCGCCGTGGCGTACACGAACCACACCGTTATGAGCGAGGCGCTCGAAAAGTGGCCGCAGTCGCTCGTGCAGAGCCTGCTTCCGAGGATATGGGAGATCCTGTGCGAGATAAACCGCCGCTGGTGCGAGCTTCTGATCTCCCGCTTCGGCAGCGGCGAAAAGACGGGGCGCAACCTCATAATCCGGGACGGCTGCGTGCATATGGCAAACCTCTGCCTTGCGACCTGCTTTAAGGTAAACGGCGTCTCCGCCCTGCACGGCGAGATACTTCGCAACGACCTGTTCCGTGACGTGTGCGAGCTTTATCCGGAGCGCTTCACCTACGTCACCAACGGCATCGACCACCGCCGCTGGCTTGCGCAGATAAACCCCCGCCTGCACCGTCTCGTGACCGATCTTTTGGGCAGCGACGACTACCTCACCGAGCCGGAAAAGCTCATTCGCCTGAAGGACTTTGCCGCAGAGCCTGAGGTGCAGCGCCGTGTGATCGAGATAAAGCGGCAGAACAAGCACGACTTTGCCGCATTTGCACTTAAAAACGACGGCTTCGTGCTGAACACGGACGCCGTTATCGACGTTCAGGTAAAGCGTCTGCACGAGTACAAGCGCCAGCTCATGTGCGCTATGCTCATAACCTCGCTCATGCAGCGCATACACGACGATCCCAATGCGGAATTTCTGCCCCGCAGCTTCGTGTTCGGAGCAAAAGCGGCGGCGGGCTACCACACCGCAAAGCGCATAATCGAGCTTATCTGCTCGCTTGCAAACGAGATAAACTCCGACCCCCTGTGCCGTGATAAGCTTCAGGTGTACTTCATGGAGAACTACCGTGTCTCCGCAGCTGAGGCGCTCATGCCGGCGGCCTGCGTTTCGGAGCAGATCTCGACTGCGGGCAAGGAGGCCTCCGGCACCGGCAACATGAAGCTCATGCTAAACGGTGCGGTCACGATCGGCACTCTCGACGGCGCAAACGTCGAGATGTACGAGCGCCTCGGCGACGAGAATATGTTCCTGTTCGGTCTCCGTGCGCACGAGGTCGAAGCGCTCAAGGCGTCCGGCTACGACCCCGGCGCCATCGTGCACAGCGACAGGGAGATCGCCGACATTCTCGACCGCTTCAGCCGCGGATTCTCCGACGGCAAAAGCTACGCCGACCTTGCGTCGGGTCTCAGCTACGGCGACCCGTATATGCTGATCGCCGACTTCCGCAGCTACGCCGACACCCACCGCAGAATGTACGATGTCATTGCCGACGACGGGCGCTTTGCCCGCCTGTCTCTTACAAATACTGCGGAAAGCGGCATCTTCGCCGCCGACCGTGCGATAAGGGAGTATTCCGAAAGCATATGGAAAATAAAACCGTGATCGTAATCGGCGCCGTAAATATGGACATTTGCGGCAGACCGGCAAAGCCCCTCGTTGAGGGGGATTCAAACCCCGGCAGCATAAGCATGAGTCCCGGCGGCGTCGGGCGCAACATTGCGCACAATCTGAGCCTTTTGGGGCTTAACGTCAAGTTCATTGCGGCGGTCGGGACGGACGCCTTCGGTGAGGGCATCATACAGAGCTGCCGTGAGTTGGGACTTGATATGCATCTGTGCCGCAGGATCCGAGGGGGACACACCTCCTCCTACCTGTACATCACCGACGAAAAGGGCGAGATGCAGCTCGCTGTCTGCGACACCGACATCGCCGGAAGCATAACGCCGGAGTATCTGTACTCCTGCTTAAACGAGATAAACCGTGCCGACGCAGTGGTCGTGGACGCAAATCTCACGGAGGAGACACTGCATTGGATAGGTCAGCACGTCACCGCACCTCTGTACGCCGACCCCGTTTCCACCGCTAAGGCAAATCGCCTAAAGCCCCTGCTGCCGTACCTTTACGCCTTTAAGCCGAACGCCATCGAAGCGATGAGCATGACGGGCGAAAGCACCTCCCTGCGTGCGGCGGAAGCGCTCATGGCGCAGGGCGTGAAGCGCATTTTCGTCTCGCTCGGCTCTGACGGCATCGTTGCCGCCGAGGGCGGTTCCGTCATAAAGCTGCCATGCATCAAAACCGAGATCGTCAACACGACCGGCTGCGGCGATGCGGCGACCGCCGCCATCGTCTGGGCGGGCGTACACGGCGCAGACCTCGACGAAAGCGCCGAGGCTGCGATGAAGGCGGCGACGCTGACGCTGCAATGCGCCGAGGCGGTAAACCCCGACCTCTGCGAGGAGCTTATACAGTAAACCGAAAACACCGCTTAGGGCGGACTCAGATAAGGATAAGTCGGTTTTGAGCGGCTCTTTTCCGCCCATACTTCATAAAAAATCTCGGTAATACACAAAGTATTGCCGAGATTTTGTTATTTTGTCTGAACGAAAAATATCTCGCTCAAAACTGCCATGCACCCTGTAAAATCGGATTTTGTTCTGTGGCAAGGCGAAAAGCGCAGGAATAATGGAGATAATTCTACGCATTTTCAACGTAGCCACGGGGCAAAAGACTTTTTACAGGGCGGCTTATCCTTATCTAAGTCCGCCCCATGGGCGGTGTTTTTTTAAAAGTCTGTAAGATTTTCCGTCCAACGCAGTCTCTTAAGCATAAGGGGAGGTGATAGAGTGATCGAGTTTGAAGAAATTTACCGCCGCTACTTCGGCGACGTGTACCGCTATGCGCTGAAGCTCTCCGGCAGCGAAAGAGACGCCGAGGAGATAACGAGCGACACATTTTTTAAGGCTCTGCGCTCGCTCGACGGCTTTCGGGGTGACTGCGAGCTTCGGGTGTGGCTGTGCCGCATCGCAAAAAACTGCTTTTACGACAGGCTCAAAAAGTCGGAGCGCACCGAGACCTTAGACGACGCCCTCCCGCTGTCGGTCGACGGTCCCGAAGCGCAGGTGCTGCTGCACGACGGCGCAGAGCGTGCAAGGACCGTTCTGCACGGCATAGCGGAGCCGTACCGTGAGGTATTCATGTGGCGGGTGTTTGCCGAGCTGAGCTTTAAGCAGATCGGCGCAATATTCGGAAAGTCCGAAAACTGGGCGTGCGTCACCTATCACCGAGCCAAGTCTCTTATCAGAAGCAAGCTGGAGGAAAACGAACATGAAAAATGAATGCAGCATAGTGCGGGACCTGCTCCCGCTGTATGCGGAGGATATGCTGAGTCCCGAAACGTCGGAGTTCGTAGCGGAGCATCTCAAGGGCTGCGACGGCTGCCGAGAGGAATTTGAGCGCACAAAGGAGCTTGAGCCTGCGCACTGCGACGTGTCCGACGCCGCCCCCTTAAAGCTCATACGCAAGCGGCTTTATCTAAAGCGCATAGGCACCGCCGCCTGCGCCGTGGTGCTGGCGCTGGCGCTCTTTGTCTCCGCCTTTGCGGTGCTGGATGCGCCGGAGTACCTCCCGTACTCGCAAGGTCTCGTTACCGTCGAGGAATTAGACGGCGGTCTGAAACTCTCCTTCGGCAAAGGCGTTACGGATTTTGACTTCCGCACATACGCAGACCCCGACGACCCCGATCACCTGCTCTACTCCGTCGAGGCGTGGACCTCGACCTGGGACCGCTGGCTCGGCAAGAGCGCCAAAACGACGGTCATCGGCACGGAGAACGCCGAGAGCGTGACGGTGTACTACACGCCGAACAACGGCAGCGACGACGTGCTTCTCTACGGCGACGCAAACGGGAACGAGGGCAGTGTGACTCTGCCGAGGCTCACTCCCGGCTACCTGCTGATCCTTGCCCTCTGCGCCGAAGCGCTGCTGTGGCTGCTGTTCCTCGTTTTCAGGAAAAACACCGCCGTGAAGCTGATACTTTCGTACCTGCTGCCGTACCCCGTTTTGTATGTCGCAGCGCAGCTTCTTGTCGTGGGCATATCCTTTGCCTCGTACTCGATGCCGAGGGACTTCTTTTTGAGTCTGTTCATTTCGCTGCTGCTGTATTGCGGACTGCTGCTGTACCTCGGTCTGCGTCGGCTCCGCTGCGCCGCAACCCCGTAAAGCTCATAATATCCGAAAATCTGCAAGGAAAAACTTCCTTGCAGATTTTTTGCAAAAAGCTTTTGCATTTTCAAACTACTGAATATAGCACAGTAGTGTAAGGAAGCGAAAACGAAAGGAGCCGGATATGAACACGCAATATAAAAAGGGTGTGCTTGAACTGTGCGTGCTGGCACTGGTTTTAACTGAGCCAAAAACGCAAAAAGCCTGCGGCTGTGCCGCAGGCTTTTTCGTTTTATGTATTACTTTCTTATGAAGTCCATGGGATAGAGTTCTGCTTCGGACTCGTCGCTGAGTTCACCGTCTTCGTACTCTACAACAAGGGTGAGCTTGTCGCCCTTGAGCTTGTACTCAAAGTAATCGTCCTCGTCAAGCTCGTCGCCTCTGTCGAAGATGTAAAGCTTGCCGTCCTTGATCTCGTAGCTGCCTCTTTCGGTCTCATCGCCGAAGAAGTTCTCTGCGTCAAAGCTCTCCTCCATTGCGGCGTCAAGCAGCTCCTCAACGGTCATACCTTCCTCGGCTGCAAGCTCCTCAGGAGTGTAGCCCTCGGCTGCCGCCGCTTCTTCAAGAATCTTCTGCATCGCATTGCGGAAGACCTTCTCCAGCATCTCCTTGTTCATCGAGATCGTGAGAACATAGTCGCCGTCCTCGTCAAACTCGTAGCTCAGCGTGGCTTCAACGCCGCTGAAGTCGAAATACTCCATACCGGGTTCGCCAGCCATCTCTGCATTGATATAGTCGCCTATGTCGACCGTTGCTTCCCAAGTGCCGACGATGAGTTCGGCATCGGTCTTCTTCTCGACTTTTTCGACCTTGTCGTCCTTGTCCTTGTCTTTACCGCTGCCGCTGTCGGAGCAAGCACACAGTGCAAACACCATGACGAGCGCAAGCAGCAGAGCCGCAATTCTCTTTACGTTTTTCATTTTCTTCCTCCGTATATTTTTATTTTGTTTTGCCTTGATTAAATTAAGCCTCCAGCACTTCGATGCCGTCGCCCTTTTTCACCTTGCCAGAAGCAAGAACCTTCACGAAAACGCCCTCTCTGGGCATGACGCAGTCGCCCGCCGCCTTGCGTATCGCACAGTCGGCATGGCACTCCTTGCCTATCTGCGTGACCTCGCAGACCGCCTCGCCGATGCGAAGCTTCGTCCCCACGGGGAGACTTGACACCGCAAGCCCCTCGACAAGCACGTTCTCCGCAAAGTCGCCGTTTTTGAGCTTAAAGCTCAGCTTCTCCTGAAGCTTTGCAACGCTCTCGACGCTCAAAAGGCTTATCTGCCTGTGCCAGTTGCCTGCGTGGGCGTCGCCGTCGATACCGTGGTCGATGCGAAAGTACGCTTCGGGTATCTCATGCTTCTGTATTCCTCTGACCTCGCTGATGCATATTGCCGCAACGCTTGCCATGGCTCATCCTCCTATCCTGTTCATGCTTCTTTTCGATTCGGAGCGCTCCGTCGCCGAAAGCTCAACGTGCATTCTCGGCTTGTGAAGCGCAGCCTCCGCTATGGCGTCCTCAAGCGCCTTGCCGTGAAGCCCCCGAACGGAGATCTCCTCCGCCGAGTGCAGGCAGGGCTTTATGCAGCCGTCGGCGGTGAGCCGCAGGCGGTTGCACTCCGAGCAGAAGTGATTGCTCAGAGGGCTTATTATCCCCACTCTGCCGAGCGCCCCCGGCAGTCTGTACAGCCGGGCTACGGACTTGCCCTCCGCCTCTGCGGGTGCAAGCTCCGGCAGCCTATCGGTGACAAAAGAGCCGGGCAGGTATGCATCCGCCCCGAAGTGCGCCGTGTCGCCGATGGGCATAAGCTCGATAAAGCGCACATCGACGGGCATTTTCTGCGTAAGGCGGGCAAGGCTCTCGACCTCGTCGGAGTTAAAGCCGCCGATCAGCACGCAGTTCAGCTTTACGGGGGACATCCCGACCTCTATCGCAGCCTCGATGCCGGACAGCGCATCCGCAAGCTTTCCCGTGCGGGTCATGCTGCGGTACTTTTCGTCATCCAGCGTGTCGAGACTTATGTTTATGCGGTGTATTCCGGCATCGTAAAGCTCTCTTGCAAGGGATTTGAGCAGCGTTCCGTTTGTCGTCATCGACATATCCTCGACGCCGGGTATCTCGCCGAGCCGACGTGTCAGCTCGACTATGTCCCGACGCACCAAGGGTTCGCCTCCCGTTATGCGGAGCTTTTTCATTCCGAGCCGGGAAGCGGCAGAGGCAATCTCAACTATCTCGTCGGCGCTGAGATTCCTCTTGCAGTTGCAGCCGCTCGGTCCCTCCTCCGGCATACAGTAGCGGCAGCGGAGGTTGCACGCATCGGTGACGGAGATGCGGAGGTATTCGATTGTCCTTCCGAAGCCGTCCTTCATGCTGCCTCCCGTTTTGCTCAGATCCTGTCCTTTGCGCTCAGTCTGCGCTCCATATGCCCCTCGTCGGGGTTGCCGTGGTTGTCGTCACCGAAGTGTCTGCCCGCAAGCTCGGGGTCGGTCTTGTCGGACAGCGCCTCCCTTATGGCGGCTCTCGCCTCCATCTGCTCTATGCGGACCTGCTCCTTTGCGTGCTTCTCCTCACGGGTCTGAAGCTCCTGCTCCTTGTGCTCCTTCGTCCTTGCGATGACGTCGAGCTTCCGGAGCTTTTCCTGCTTGCGCACGGCGGCGGGGGGCTTTTTAACGTCGGTAAAATAGCTCATATCGTCGCCGACGGAGACCTTTTTGTTCTCACGGTCGATATGCGTGGGCAGCGCTTCAAACGCTATCCCGCTCTTTGTGAATTTAAGGCGCAGGAGCATTCCCTTATCGGTGTCGTTCTGCGCACGCTGATAGTCGGTGTCGAACACGAAGTTGCCCAGCGAATAGAACACAGGCTTTGTGCCGAAATACTCGTAGCCCTGCACCACATGGGGATGGTGCGCAACCACGGCGTCACAGCCCCAGCGCAGGTACTTTTTGAACTGGTGCCGAACCTTCGCCGACGGCAGATGCAGAAACTCGTCGCCGCCGTGGTAGATCAGCACAACGTAGTCCACCTTGGGTTTGAGCGACTTTATCGCTGCCTTTATATAGTCTATCCTCGACTCGTGCAGCGGTCCGCCGCTTTGGGCGGTCGCAATGCGGTAGTGCTTATACTGCACCGAAAGCAGCCCGACCTTTATCCCGTTTCCGAGAATGATGCAGCGGGCGGCTTCGGAAACGTTCATTCCGATGCCGACGAAGGGAACGCCGGATGCCTTGCAGCTCTCGATCGTATCGACGACGCCGACGGTGCCAAAGTCCATCATGTGATTGTTTGCAAAGGACAGCACCGGGTTTTTGATGTTGCGCTTTACAAAGTCCAGCGCTTCGGGGCTGCTGCGATGCGCAAGGCGCTTTTTCTTCGTGATGCGGCACGGCGTCACGGGGCTTTCAAAGTTTATGACGTTGTAGTCGTTTGCGCCGAGAAAGCTCTTTATACCGTCGCCGAGCAGCGTATCGTCGCCGCAGCAGTCCGCAAAGTATCCGCTGAAGGCAAGGTCTCCGGTAAAGCCTATCGTAAGGCTTGCGCTGTTGTCAGTATTCATTTTGCGGCACCTCCTGCATGGGCTTTGTGATCCGCTTCGTATATCTTATCCATCTCTTTGTAGTTTCTGAGCTTTCCGTTGTAGGACATTATCTGCGGCGCAACGCACTGCGGCTGCGCATTGCCCTCGACAAAGACCCAGCCCCTGTCGCTGTACGCAAGGTCCCAGCCGACGAAGCGCACCTCGGGCAGCACGGCGGCAAGGCGGCAGGCAAGCCCCCTCACCTCGTCCCAGTGCGGGAGCTTAAGTCCCACAAGCTGTACATTCGTGTCGGGGTGGTATATATAGCGGTTTCCGAGATAGTCTCTGCCGCAGTCGCAGACGACGCCCGTCTCGAAATCGACGAGAGCGGAGATGCCGCCGCCTGACATATTGTCCGTGTGGCTGCCGCCGGAGCCCATACGCAGGAAGCACCACTGGGGATAGGTGTCGCCGGAGTCGCTGTGATAGGTGACGAGGCGCACCGTGTTGACGGAGTCGGGGTGGATCCTTGCGATCTCCTCGCCCTGAACTATAAGCTCCTCAAGCACGCAGGCACCGTTGAAGATTATGATGTCGAAAAGATCCTCCGGGCAGTCATAATTCTTGAGATCGTAGATCTTTATGCCTCTGCCGCCGTAGTCCTGTGCGGGCTTGTAGATAAATCTCGGATGCTTTTCGACAAAGCTCTTAAAGCTCTCAAAATCCGCATCCGTGTACAGGCTCACAACGTCCCTGCCGTAGAACTCAGCGAATTTGCGGTAGGTCTCGGTCTTTTGATTTAAAAAGTCCACATAGTTGCGGCTGTTGAATTTCTTGTAATACTTATACTTGTTGCTTCTCGTAACGAAGCTGCGCCGCCCCTCGGAGGAGAGCATATTGAAGCCGTAAATGAAGTATTCCTTCGGTATGATGCCGTAGCGCACACGGCTGCCGTATATCTTCAGCATGAGGATAAAGCGGGCAAAGCCCTTCTTCTCCTCCGGGCAGTGCTGGTCTATCGCCTCGTTTGCAGCCTCTCTGAATCTTCTCAGTCCGAAGAAGCGTCTGTACACTTTCGCTCCGGCTCTGTATGTCCCCTCAAGCACGGTCCTTATTATTCCCGACTTGGGCGCAACTGCGGCAATCTTCCTTGCCAGCTTTTTTATTTTCTTTTTCATATTGCGAAAGACCCTCCGGTTTTCGTATTCTCTGTTCTCTCCAAAGCATATAATTTCTTAAAGCCTATTTGTTTATTTTACACGATTCCGCATTTTTTTCAAGAACTATTTAATTGTAAGCTGCGCTCTGTGCAGGAACACGCACAATTTGCCGCATTGTTCATATTTTTCTATTGAAGAAAAGCTAAAATGAT
>SAMEA3663254__coassemble_170_pt1 | contig 14935 bp, 16 predicted proteins | sample SAMEA3663254__metabat2_low_PE_011 | metagenome-assembled genome bin SAMEA3663254 (sample SAMEA3663254) | pig gut metagenome | biome: pig gut; feature: pig-associated habitat; material: faeces | place: China | collected 2013 | reverse complement strand
AAAAAGCACCCGAAAGTCAAGCTTTCGGGTGCTTTTCATTATCATAGCTCTTTGAGCAGCGGCGGAAACTCCGCAAGACTGCTTATCGTAAAGTCCGGTCTTATCTTCGGGTCCTGCGGCAGACCGGTCGGATTAAACCAACAGGTGCGCACACCGGCGTTTATGCCGCCGAGGATGTCCGACGACAGACGGTCGCCGAGAATTATCGCACGTTCCCTGTCAAAGCCGGGTATGCGCTCAAAGCAAAGCTCAAAAAACTTTTTCGAGGGCTTGTCCGCACCGAGGCGCTCCGAGATGAAAATATTCTCAAAGTATTTGGCGATCCCGGCGCTTTCTATGCGGCTGTCCTGAACCGAACCCGTGCCGTTTGACACGATAAACAGTCTGTACTTCCCGCAAAGCGCCTGAAGCAGCTCCGGCGCACCGTCAACGAAGTAATGCCCGATGCCGAGCAAAAACTCGTACCTCTCCTCCGCCTTCTCGGGCGACGCCGTAATACCGTATTCATCGAACAGCAGCTTGTATCTGCGCACGAGCGCCTCTTCCCTTTTGATCTCGCCACGCTCCAACAGCTTCCACTGCTCGTCGTTTATCTCCCTGTAGCGCCGTATCATCGCAGTGTCGGACGGTATTCCCAGCTCCGAAAACGTGCGGGACACCGCAGCCGCCTCCGCCTTGCCGAAGTCAAGCAGCGTATCGTCAATGTCAAGTAAAACAAATTCTATCATGCGTTCCTCCGACCTCAGTGTACCGAGGTAAACTTCCAATCGTGTTTAAGCTCCTCCGGCTGCACCGAGAGCAGCTTTTCCATGCCGACACTTAAAGACAGAACGTAGTTGTCGGACACGGTGATCTTAAAGCCGTCCTTCTCGCAGCCAACGGCGACCGCAAGCTCGGCATTCGGGAATCCGAACAGCTCCGTAAGCTCACGGCTCAGCTCGTTTGCGGCGGCAAGTGCGGTCGCAGAGCCGGACGAGATCATCACGGCATAGCGCCGCTCCCGCTCGGCAAAGCGTCGCCAGAAGCCCTCGTAATCGACGGCGTTCAGCGCATCCTTCAAAACGGCAAACCTCGGATTTTTCCCTGCGATCACGGTTTCGACCTCAAGTGAGACTCTGCTTTCAAGCTCCGGATCACGCTTTCTCAGCTCCGAGAGCTTCTCATGTGCCAACGCCTTTCTGTCCGTTGCGGCGTAGAGCATGGCGTAGAGGACGCTTAGCTTCGGGCTGTCAAAGCCGTTTGACTCAGCCTCGCACAGCGCCCACTCCGCATCGTCGTAGTCGCCCATCATAAGGCTGCAGCCCGCTGCGCCTGCGATCATTGCGCTCCTGAGCGTCCTCGGATTCACGGCAGGCACCTCGTCCTTCGGTTCAAGCCTTTCGATAAGCTGCACGGCAAGCAGATAATTTGTCAGCGCCGCATCGAAGCTTTTGTTCGTGTGCAGGAGCCTTGCAAGCATGACGTGTGTCATGTAATGCCCCGGTACGGCAGCGGCGGAAGCGAAAAAGCGCTGTATGGCGGGTACGCTCATGCCCGACCGCTCATACGCAAGCCCGGCGAAAAACTGCACGGCGCAGGTATCCTCCGGGCAGGCGCAGCGCTTTTCGATACGTAGCAGCTTTCGCAGCGCCTTGTCGTACTCGCCCCGGCTGATAAAGTTCAGAGCGCCGACAAGCTCGATCTCCCCGGTGGGGTCATCCGTAAACGCAGGCTCCAGTATCTCGCCGAAGGTCCGAAGATGCACACGCTTAGACTCATCGAGCGCCTCTCGGAATTTGGGGTCGCTCATCATTTTCTTTGAGAGCTTCCCCGAAAGGTCAAATGCCATACCTTAAATCACCTTGAAGAATGTCAAAATACCCGTCACAAACAGTGCGATAATGATAAGCGGAAGCACATAGCACATATAGCCCTTCATCCACTTTTTGACCTTCATGCCCTTGCCGGAGTTTGCCTCCGCAACGAAGTTATCCCAGCCCCACGCCTTTTTCAGGGTCGAGAACAAAACAAAGCACAGAGCGCCGATCGGCAGCAGCACGTTGCTCAGCACGAAGTCCTCAAGGCTCAGGACATTGCTTCCATCGCCGAAGGGCATAAAGCCGCTCCACAGGTTAAAGCCAAGTGCGCACGGCGTCGCAAGAATGAGCATCGCAATGCAGTTTATGAGCGCAGCCTTTTTGCGGCTCCAGCCGAAAAGGTCGATGCAGCACGCCATGATGTTCTCAAAGGTCGCAAGCACGGTGCTTATTGCGGCAACGCACATAAACAGGAAGAACAGGCTTCCCCACAGTCTGCCGAGCGGCAGATTTGCGAAGATGTTCGGCAGAGTTATGAATATCAGCGGAGGACCGGAGGTGACCTCGACCCCGTAGCTGAAGCAGGCGGGGAATATGATGAGTCCGGCAGTGATGGCGACGATTGTGTCGAGAATTACGACGTTCACCGACTCGCCGAGGAGCGAACGCTCCTTACCGATGTAGCTGCCGAATATCGCCATTGCGCCGATGCCGAGACCGAGGGTGAAAAATGCCTGCGTCATTGCTCCGATGACAAGCTCAACGCTGAAATTCGAGAAGTCGGGCTTTAGATAAAAGCTAAGACCCTCCCTTGCGCCGTCCATGAAAAAGCTGTTCACCGCAAGGACTATCATCAGTATGAAAAGTCCGATCATCATGTACTTCGTTATGCGCTCAAGCCCCTTTTGCAGGCTGAACGAGCAGATAAAGAAGCCGATTATGACGGCCGCCGCCATGCACACGAGCATAAGCGCCGGATCGGAGCAGAAGCTGCCGAACTCGGCTGCGACCTGCTGTGCGTTCAGACCCTCGAGCTTGCCTGTGGCGGTCGCAACGAGGTAGTACATCAGCCAGCCTGCGACGTTGACATAGAACATCATAAGCAGGTAGTTACCCGCCATTGCGATGCCGCCGTGGATGTGCCACTTGCTGCCCTTAGGCTCAAGCGCCTGATACATCTTCACGGGGCTTTTCTGAGCGGCTCTGCCCATCGTAAACTCGGTCAGCAGCACAGGGATCCCCAAAAGCACGAGGAAGGCAAGGTACACGACGACGAAGGCGCCGCCTCCGTACTGACCCGCCATGTAGGGGAATTTCCAAACGTTGCCCACGCCTATCGCACAGGCAGCGCTGAGCATCAGGAATCCAAGACGGCTTCCGAGCCTGTCTCTTTGCATATCAATACACCTCTTTCCGAATAATGGCGCGGATTATTGAATAATAGTACAACAATTATAAATATTTATCAAGCTCTTTTTCGACATTGGGGTACTTCTTCACACGGGGTGCGTCGATGTACCTGCCCCGCATCACGACAGCGGAGGGATTGCGCAGGACGGAGATGTCACGGAGCGGATCGCCCTCGCATATCAAAAGGTCAGCCGATTTCCCGACCTCGACCGTACCCGTTTCCGCCTCAATGCCGGCAATGCGGGCGTTAATGCAGGTGGCGGTGTGCAGCGCAAAGGCGTTGTCAACGCCGACATACTTTATGAAGTACGCAAGCTCACGCCACATATCGTAGTGCGTGACGTATGGGCAGGCGGTGTCGGTTCCAAGCCCGACTGGGACGCCGTTTTTGAGCGCCGCCTTTGCGCAGGCAATAACGCCGTCAAGCACGACACGGCTGTTAAACTGCACCGTCTCGCTTGCACCGCTTATCTCCCTGTCAAACAGTGCGCAGGGTATTGCCGGAGAGATGGTGCAGACGTGGGCGGCTCCGCTTTTTAAAAATTCCGCCATCGTCTCGTCGTCCGGCTGCGCACCGTGTTCTATCGTGTCCACGCCGCCGTAGAGCGCCGCCTTAAGTCCCGCCGGACTTTCGACGTGCGCTGCGACCTTGTAGCCAAGTTCGTGCGCCGTGTCGCAGCACGCCTTCACGAGTTCCGGACTCATTTTAAGCTCGCCCGGCTCGCCACGCTTTTTTGCGTCAAGCACGCCGCCGGTTATCATGAGCTTTATGAGGTCGGGCGAATCCTTTGCGATAAGTCGGACGTACTTTTCGCAGTCGGCAACGCTTTCGGCCTCGTAAGCCAAAACGCCCGCCATGTGACCGCCCGGCACCGATACCGCCATGTTCGAAACGAGCATACGGGGACCTAAGGTGCGTCCCGAATTTATCGCATCCCTGATCCTGCCGTCGATGTCTCCGAGACCGCCGACGGTGCGGATCGTGGTGACGCCGGAGAGCAGCTCAGTCTTTGCAAAGCCGCGGCAAAGAGAGCGCACCACCGCCCTGCTGGGCGCAAAGGACATGAGCCGCCGCACGCTTTCGGCGTTCTGCTTTTTGGTGTGCTTCGGCATACCCGAACCCGGCAGATGCACATGAAGATTTATAAGCCCCGGCATGAGGTACTTACCGTTAAGGTCAATGACCTCGGCGCTGCCGGTGTCGGCGTCGTCGGGCAGAATGTCCGCAATGATTCCGTTTTCGATGAGCAGCTTCTTCCCCGTTATCGGCTGCATATTTTCGGTGCCGTCGAGGATGACCGCATTTTTGAGAACGTAAGTTTTGTTTTTCATAAGAGCGCCTCCGTGTCAAAAAATGCAACAGGCGGTGCAGCAAAAGCTGCACCGCCGTCATTTTCACAACTTACTTTATGAGATTCAGCGTAAGGGTGAGGAGAACGAACGCCAAGGCGAACCACTTAGTTGCCTTTGCAAGCTTTGCGTCCCAAGTCTTTGCTTTGCCCTTGCTCATAAAGGTTTCCGCACCGCCGGCGATGGCGCCGGAAAGTCCTGCGCTTTTGCCGCTCTGAAGAAGAACGACGATGGTAACTGCAAGACCGGATACGAGCTGAAGAATGGTGAGAATGAGTTTAACGGTTCCCATTTATATATCAATCCTTTCGAAAATCAACAAATTAGCTTTATTACTATAACACAGCTATGCCGCAATAGCAAGCATTTTTTACGCCGCTGCGCTAATTTTTGCCGTTTTCCTGCGATAAAAGTCTCATCGTCGCCTCATCGGGCTTCCCGTCAAAGAACTTACTCAGCACACGGGAGAAGGTTTCGCATTCGGGAGCGGCAGCGGCAAAGAGCGTCATGCACGAGCGCAGCTTCAGATCGTCCGGGTACCAGAACACGGCGGAAGCGTCGGAGGTGGAAAGTTCAAGGAGCGCCTCGCTTATCTCACGCAGCCGAGCGCCGAGGACGGGATCGTCAAAATAGGCTCTTGCCTCCCCCAAGCTCCGTATGCCGTAGTACAGCGAGGTGGCGCTCATGCCAAGCCCCGAAAGCTGCGGAAAGACGTACCACATCCAGTGTCCGTTTTTCCGTCCCGCTCTTATCTCGGAAAGCGCCTCGTCATAGCTTCCCCTCTGCGCTCTGCGGAATCTGTCAAGATCGTAGTTCACATCGTACTCCTTTCCCGTCACAGCTTGGCGATGTCGGCGATGAGGGCATCGACCTCCGCCTGAGTCGTTGCCCAGCTCGTGCAGAAGCGCACGACCGTACCCTGCGGTACGGTACCCTCCTCCTCGAAGTAGTAGCCCTTCGCAAGCGCCTCCTTTTGGCTGTCGCTCAGGATGACAAACTGCTGGTTTGTAAAGCTGTCTACCCAAAACGGAACGCCCTTGCGCTCAAACGCCGTTTTTATCTGCATCGCAAGCTCATCGGCACGCTTTGTCCGTTCAAAATACTCGCCGTTTTGGAGCATGACCGCAAACTGCAGGCCCATAAGCCAACCCTTTGCCAAAACCGCACCGTTTTGCTTCATGTGCGCCTTGAAGCGGTATTTAAGCGACGCCTCGGTGATGACAAGCGCCTCGCCGAACAGCGCACCGCACTTCGTTCCGCCGATGTAGAACACGTCGCAAAGCTCAGCAAAATCCCGCAGCGTCAGGTCGTTGCGCTCGGAGCCGAGACCGTAGCCCATCCTTGCGCCGTCCACAAACAGATACATTCCGTAGCGTTTGCACACCTCGCTTATCTCCCGCAGCTCACGCTTTGAGTAGAGCGTTCCCTTTTCGGTCGGGAAGGACAGATACACCATCTTAGGCTCGGTGAGATATTCGGGCGTCCCGCCGTCGTAGTATGCGGCGGCACAGGCGGCGATCTGCCGTGCGTCTATCTTGCCGTCGGTGTTCGGCAGCTCAAGGATCTTGTGTCCGGTGTTCTCGATGGACGCCGCCTCGTGGCAGTTGATGTGACCTGTGTCGGCGGCAATGACGCTCTGCACGGGAGACAGCGCCGCCGAAATGACGACGAGGTTCGCCTGCGTTGCGCCGGGGACGAACTTTATGAGCGCATCTTCGTTTGAAACGAGCTCTTTAATGACGCTCTCCGCCTTTGCGCACCACTCGTCCTCACCGTATCCGGCATAGCTTGTACCGTTAGTGGCGGCAAGCTCCTTTAACACGGACTCAAAAGCCCCGTGATTGTAGTCGTTGTTGAATCTTATCATTTAGTTTCTCCTTTTCTCATCACCGCCACGGCTTCGTCTGTAATTCGTTTAGGTGGGATATCCACCGCAGAAATTTGATAGCGTTTCATTGATTATAACCCTAAAATATAAAAGCCGGTATATGCTTCTGCTTTATTTAGCCATTCAACCAATATTTCATAATCCTTGGGTTTCACTTTGATGAGTTTCTCAATAATGGGTTTTATCAATTCTGCACCGTAATATTTCATACCAAATATATCCATGGTATCAAAAATGCAGCGGTATTCGTTGTAAAATAAATCTTCATCATCTACATACAACGAATCATTTTGCCAATGCTGAATACTGCGCAGTGCTACACGCTCGGTTACTTTTCTTTTGGTAGATAACTTGCAAAACTGAATTTCAATAAATGCAGAACCGCCGTATGCTCTTCTCTCTTCTTGAGAATTAAAAACATGAAATAACACAGTATCACCTCCGCTTCACTTTGACTGACTTGTCCTATTCAATTCCTCAATATTCAAATCAAGCTTGATTCGCTAGTGGACATCTTTCCGACTTAAAAGGATTACAGTTTTGACGTGGGACGAGACAATGCCGTGAATGTCGAAACAACACGGAAACAAATCTACCACCGCAGTACACGGGAATATATCTATCGTGCCTATATTATATCATGCCTGTCAAACCAATAACGGGTCTTCGCAATGATACGAAGACCTGTTTTGATCCGTTAATTCAATCCATCCTTTCTTTGACCCCTTGTCAGATCAACTATAATGGATGGTCAAGAAAGATGAAAGAATCGCTCCGTCACATCACTGATACGAATCGTGTCATTGCTTTATCAGAGCTTTTTCTCGGCAACAAGGACTGTCCAGCCCTCACAATCTACTTCCTTGATGACAATGAAACCGTTCTTCTTCCAGAAATGGTTGGCCTGCGGATTATCCTTGGCCATACCTAATCGAATCTCCGTTTTGCCGAGCTGCTTCAGATACGCACATACATCCTGAATGATTGCGCTTCCGATCTGCTTTCCCTGAAGGGCAGCATTCATTATAAAGAATCCTATATATCCGTTGTTCGGTTCCGGATAACCATCGATGAGATCCAGAACCGCCACCATTTCCTCGCCTTTGAAAAAGCCCACATAGTATTTATCCGCTATATCAACTCCCGGAGGTGTGATATGCAGATCGTTCAAAATCTGCTCTTTGGATGTTTCAGCGCCACAATACTGATAGTACAGAGTGTTTTTCTGGCAAAAGGCCAGAATACCATCTGCATCCGCGTCATCAAGTCGTCGAACACGATACTGATTGCTGAGCATGGAAATATCTATCATAATTGCCTCCATACTTTTTTACTTGTTTCGTGACAGAAGACATACCGTCTCGACATGCCTCGGGACAATAGCGTGAATAAAAATGCCGTTATCTACGCTGTCCACACGACCCTCGACGTAAGGAATATGCTGTTGACCAGTTGAGTCAGGACACCCGGATCGATTATACTGCTTCATCAGATTTCGTGACTTTAAAACATGTTTTTTATGATGGTCGATGCAATGTTTTTTCCCTCTCGGTGGTCGCTTGCTGTTTTAGAAACCGTAGTTTTGTATCTACCATCTCCATAGTAAGTAAGCCGATAGTGTTTACCGTCTTCGGTAATGGTAAATCCCAAATCCATTAGCGCCTGCCGCAAAGTTCCGCTCATCGTCCTATAGTCTCTAAGGAGAATTTTTATTGTGTTCGCTCTTTTTTCAGACGCACCTTCAAATCCATTCCTTTGGATAATATCTGCCAAAACATCATATCTTCTTGTTTTGGCGGCTGTGTTTTTTAACTTTTCAGCAACCGCCTCTAATATCATCTCTTTTATTTCCCCTGGGAAGAATTCGTCCTCAACGCCGAGGTAAATAATAGCAACATCTTCTGTCGAGTCGAGTTTGGCTTTTAGACCCTGATTCTCATAAGATAATGCATCATTTGCTTTTGTTAATTGCTCAACCTGTTGTTGAAGCTTCTTTATATCATCATCAAAATACGCAATCAATTCGTCAGCATCATTGAGTGCTTTGGCCTTTTCAAGTTCTGCTGCAAGCCGTTCCTCTTTCTGGCTGCTATACCTGTCGCGTAATAGTGCGTTATTAACTCCAGACCATGTGTAAAGCGTATCCACCATTTGAGAGTTGCTATACTGTATTACGCTTCGTATAACCCTCTCCATTAAAATATCATCACTGCCTTCATAGGCACGATAAAGAAATCTCTTGTGTCCTACTGCTTGGTTAGGGTAGTAGATGCCGATTGCGCCATAGTATTCATTCTTATCGTCACAATCGCGTCTTAACCGACTGTTTAGCCAGCCTTCCTTTTGGACAAGTACATGGGCAACCCCTTTGAGCCGGCTGGCAATCCATTTCACATTCACCGGATCCTCTCCGAAGAATGTTTTAGAAATATAGACAACCGGCAAACGATAATGGCTGACCCCATTAATGACATCAACAAGGATGTCCAAATTGTCCTTATCGATAATAACGGGTCGATTGGACACGGGGAGATTATTATCGTCCTTTATGTAGCCCTTTTCTACCAGGAGTGAAATAAAGTGAGGTGTTGAGAAGCCGGATTCGACGGTCAGTGCAGATTCAAGATAACTTCTATCCAGGCGAACGGACATTTTCATGTCGTTAAAGTTCATGACATAGTCAGTATCCCAAACCACACCGTCAGTTTCGGTTTTTTCATAGCGTATGGCAATGGTATTCTGATTCCGGTATTCTTCTATGGCAAGCCACAAAGAATCGTCTCCATATCGAATGTTTCTTTCCCCGTTCCAAACCAGCCCGGGAATAACGTTTTCTTTATGAGGACTTCCTTGATTCCATTCGATGGCAAGGCGAATAAAATCGTCTTTGCTCATTGTATCATTAATCGATAAAACAGTAGAGAATAAAAGCATGTCAATACCTCATTCCAATTCAAATCCGCTTCCGTTACTTTTTACCTCCACGCGTATATGGAGCAACATGGATTTCTTTACCATTCCAATGACGCGTATATCCAGAAACGGTATGTTCAATAGGCGAAGCATGTGTACCGTGTTCCAAGCTGTCCGAAATAGCAGAAGCAATTGTTTCTGCAGCTTTACTCGTTCCAGCAGAGTTTACGGAGGACCCACTAATACTTGAACCGGTGTTATGAGAGCTGCTATGTGAACCACCTGTAACTCTTGAAGCCCCATAAGATAAAGCTGCTCCAGCAGCAATTTTCGTTCCCTCAACCATAATTGAAGACAATATAGGGTGATTGGTTCTAAAGTTTTTCCACCCATCTGTTACCTTGTGAAATCCACGGATAATAAACGATTCGGATTGATTTGTAATTGGGGCTGAATCAACTCTCGGACTATCACTTTTCGCAGCAATGGTTTTTTTCTCTGCGTTAATAGTTTCGGGTTTTATCTCATCCGCGATTTCGGGCTCACTCTTAACAGGTTTTTTCTCAGGGGTGGAATTGTTTTCATTCAACACCGCTGAACCTTCTGTACAGATTGGTGCGCTTAGTTTAATTACCTCGCATGGAATATATTTTCCATCACCAAAATCATGGAACTGTCTGTTTATAGGGTCATAATACCAATTTGTAGGATTCTGCCAATTCCCACGGTGAGCCTCAAAATGCTCTTGATGAGTAAGGAATTGTATATTATCAGGTTCACCTTGAAATTCAGGATACTCCGCCGCACTTTTCATATGCTGTCCTTCAAAGGCTTTTCCATCTTCATCGTAGGCTTTACCCCGGTCGATAATATCCTGCTGCTGTTTTTCGGTCCAATCTCGTGTACCTTCACCCTCTAATACACGCTGCTGTTCCTTTTCCCAAGCAAGTCTGATTGCTTTACTCGCATCAGCTGTTCTTCTCGACATAGGATCACTCTCCTATCCCGAGCAAGTCATAAAGATTCTTCAGGAATGAATAAAAATCTTCATAAACTTCATCTTCTTCGATCCGTCCGCCTTCAAGATTATAAATGGAGATTTTTTCTCCATCCCTCTCGCAGAGAATAGGATCGCCTGTCGCCAATGCGCCGATTACTATATACTTGTCATCAGGTCTGTCAACGCTATTAATATCAATAATCGGCTTGTGTTCAATTCCATAAAACTGAACACCGGCGGGCAAAAAACACTCGCCGCCATCTGAAAGCATTAACCACTCTCTGTATTGCGTTGGGAGCTTGACATTGTTTTCAGCTTCAAACTGGTTAATTTGTTCTTCGGTAACTCCATCGAAAAACAGCATTTTCCCCTGGTTACTTATTACATCAACTATACTTTTCAGTTCTTCCGAAATCATATACAATAAACCTCCGTTACAGTAAGATTAAACTGAAGACTAAACATCTCTCTTCATGTACGTGATCTGGATATCGTAACCCAGCTTTTCAAGCATCTCCACGAACACCTTGTTCACGATGCCGTCCTTCTTATTTATCAGCCTGCTGATGTACGGGGCCGAAGTCCCCACCATCTCCGCAAGCTGTGCCTGGGTGACGCGCTCCTCCAGACATTTGACCTTAACGTCTATATCAAAATCATTCTTTACCATAATGCACCTCGCTTTTGGTGAAACACAATTGCACTGACAAGATAATTCATTATACCACAAGTTTATGAATTTTTCAACACAACACGCAGAAAAAGGCACCCGGAAAATTCCGAGTGCCTTATTGCTTCTGTGCTGCTACGCATCCACGTCTATCGCAAGGCCGGATTTGAACTCGACCGTGATCCTGTCATCGTGGATCGTGACCTTCTCGACCATTCTTCGGACGAGTATCTCGCTGTATTCCGCCTCGCCGGTCTGTTCCTCAATGAAGCCAATCATGGCTTTGATCCTGTCGATTTCGTCCTTGCGGAGCGCCGCCTGCGTCAGAACGTTCTGCCGCCTTTCGCGGAGGGATACTATCCTTTCGCCAATCTCCTGGACGAGGGCTTCGTCCCTGCCGGCGTCGAGAAGGTCCATCTGGCTCTTGCGGATCATGCCGTCGATGACCTCGATCTCGTCATCGACGTCGCAACCGACAACGTTCTCTATGTTCTCCTTCAGAACCGGGATGATATCGTCCCTATTGGAGTAGGCCATGTTCGCGGCGGACGCAATCGCGGCGTGCAGGTCTTCCTCCGGCACTGTCCTCGCGGAACACTCCTGTCCCGTCGTAAGCCTGCTGACGCACCGCCATACCACGGGCTTCTCGTTTCCGACGGACCATACGACCCGCCTGTAGATGTTGCCGCAGTGAGCGCAGATTACGTTTCCGGTAAGAGCGTATTTTGAACTGTAGACGCGCTTCTTGCCGCCCTTGTAAAGGGATGACCGCCTTGCGATCTCCTCCTGCACCAGAAGGAAGGTCTCCCTGTCGATGATGGCTTCGTGGCAGCCTTCCACATAGTATTTCGGCATCACGCCATCGTTCCGGCTGCGCTTTTTGTCAAGGACGCTGACAGTATAGGTCTTCTGAAGGAGAGCGTCACCGATGTATTTTTCATTGGTGAGTATCTGCTTGATGTTTGTCTCATGCCAGCGGGCGTGTTTCGCACCGTTGAGAATGCCGTCAGCTTCAAGCCCGCGCCGTATCTTTACAAAACTTGCCCCTTCCAGATATTCGCGGTAAATGCGTCTGACTACCTCGGCTTCCTCCGGCACGATGACCAGCTTTCCGCTTTCGTCCTTCGTATAGCCGAGAAACCAGTTGTGGTTGACCTGGACCTTGCCCTGCTGATTGCGGAACTGGATGCCGAGCCGGACGTTCGCCGACAGGGATTCGGACTCCTGCTGCGCCAGCGCCGCCATGATCGTCATAAGCACCTCGCCCTTGGCGTCGAGCGTATTGATGTTCTCCTTCTCAAAGAATACGGCTATATTCATTTCTTTCAGCTTCCGCGTATATTTGAGGCAGTCGACTGTGTTGCGGGAGAAGCGGCTGATCGACTTGGTGATGATCATGTCGATTCGACCGGCCTCGCAGTCCTTTATCATGCGGTTGAAAGCCTCGCGCTTCGCCGTTCGGGTGCCGGAGATGCCGTTGTCCGCGTAGACTTCGACCATTTCCCATTCCGGGTTTCCGTTGATGTAGGAGGTGTAGTGCGCTACCTGCGTTTCGTAGCTGGATTCCTGTTCCTCAAACTCCGTGGAAACGCGGCAGTAGGCTGCGACGCGCACCTTCTGTTTTTTCTCCGCCGGCTTCTGCGTTCCCACAGTTTTTACCGCCGGAATGAATGTGATATTCTGAGCCATTGCCATTATTCGTTCACCTTGCCTTCTATCCGACCGTATGCGTACTCAGCCTGCGCGATAGGGTCGGTAAATTTCTGTGTCTGTTTCTTCATACGGAACTCCGTGTAAATGACGGGGGTCGGCTTTTCCTTTGGCGGAATATTGTCCCTGCCGAGCGCCTTTTCCCGCCGCTGCCGTTCCGCCTGCACGGCATTGAAAATATCATCCTCGATGATCCGCGGATAAACGTCATCTCCAAGATAATGCACGTTCTGAAGCATGCGTTTGACCTCGGTGTGATTTGCCTTTATGCCCGCCACCTCGGCGGCACTCTCACGGGACAGTCCGAGCAGATACGAAGAGTAAAGAGTGGTCAGCCTGGCCGCTTCCGTTTCATGTACCTTCGGTCTGCCGTCAACAATCACATATCCGAACGGTGTGTGTTCCATAGCCTCATATCCTTTCCCGGAAGACGGGACCGCACTTCATAACGAATCCGACTTCCTTTCTGCTGAAAATGATGACGCGGTCAACGTACTTCGTGAAGACCTCGTCGGAAAACGCAGTCAGCTGTTCCGCCTTTGCCGTGTACTTCAGCAGTTCGTTCAAAGCCAGCTGACGGTCAAAATCCAGATCCGGGGCTCCCTCGATGCAGGCGCGGGCGACATTGATTTCCTTTTCCTTCTGTGCCAGGGCATCGAGTTCCTCTCTGTACACGGCGGTGTCGAGCAGACCTTTGGCGAAGAATTTATCTGCCGCCTGTCTGCGTTCAGCTACCATCGCAAGTTCGGTGTTCAGCGACTCAAGGCGGCCAAGGACTTCTTTGTCCCCGCCGCCGAGCAGTCTGCCGGACATGGGAAGAAGCACGGCATCGCGTCCATAGATCAGCTTGTTCATCATATTCACGAACGCGGCTTCGACCATATCCGCCCGGACCGGGAGCTGCCTGCATTTCTTTTTATCCTTGACGTGCGTGTCGCAGCCGTACCAGACCTCGCCGTATATCTTTTTGCGCTTGCATTTGCCGCCGCACTCACCGCAGAACACCTTACCGGATAAGGCGTACCGTTTCGTGTACTTGCGGCTCTTGGTGATGCCTTTCTCCCTGGCGTTGTTGTCGACTGCGAAGTTTGCCGCCCGGAAGACCTCCTCGCTGACGATAGGCTCGTGATGCCCCTCAATGCGGTACATGCCTTTCTCGCCGTAGTTCACACGGGAATTGAACTGATCGTCTTTGTAGGTCTTCTGAAATACGGCGACGCCGATGTAGGTCTCATTGCGTATCATACCGATGATGACCGAACTCTGCCATTTTCCGCCCCGCGCCGTCGGTATTCCTTCCGCCTGCAGCTCATTTGCGATTTTCGCGCCGGACTTGCCTTCCATGACCGAGGCGAACATACGCCTCACGATCGCAGCTTTTTCCTCATCGATCACCATTTTCCCATCCACGTTTTTGTAGCCGTAGGCGGGCGTACCTATCACATAGGTGCCGTTCTGAAAACGCTTCTGGATGCTCCATTTGTTGTTTTCCGAAAGGGAGCGGGATTCGTCTTCCGCAAGGCTCGACATGATGGAAAGCATCAGTTCGCCCTCCATCTTGCCCGTATCGATGTTTTCCTTCTCGAAGAAAATGTAAATTCCCATCGCGCTGAGCCTGCGGACGGTCTCCACGCTCTCCACCGTGTTGCGGGAGAAGCGGCTGATGGACTTTACAAGGATGTAGTCGATAAGACCTCGTTCGCAGTCGGCAAGCATACGGAGCAGGCCGTCGCGCTTGGCCATCTTTGTGCCGGAGACCCCTTCGTCGTAATAGAGTCCGGCGAACTCCCAGTTGGGGCAGTTTTTGATGACCTGTTCGTAATGCTCCTTCTGTGCGTCAAGACTGACGAGCTGGTCGGCGGAGTCCGTGGAGACCCTGGCATAGGCCGCCACGCGCAGCTTTTTCGTTTCCTTCGCCGCCGCGTCGATCTTTGTTATCCGTTTCATTGTCTCGCCTCCTGTCCTTAAAGGGGTATAGTATATATCACTCTGAAAGCCCGGAATAGCAAGTCATTCAGGGCATAATCTTTGCGATTGCCGGCGAGAATTTTTCGCGGTTTTTCGCCATGATCTTGTCGAATTCGCCGGGGGTGATAAGCCCTTTGTCGAGCAGTTTCTGAGTGATCTGACCGGCAGCGATGTAGTAGAATTCACGGCGCATATCGGCGTCGGTGCGTTCGACTTTCTGTTCCGGATGG
>SAMEA3663254__coassemble_160_pt1 | contig 15738 bp, 10 predicted proteins | sample SAMEA3663254__metabat2_low_PE_011 | metagenome-assembled genome bin SAMEA3663254 (sample SAMEA3663254) | pig gut metagenome | biome: pig gut; feature: pig-associated habitat; material: faeces | place: China | collected 2013 | reverse complement strand
ACGCAGAACATACCCTGCGTATGCAGCCGGAATGCTCAACGGTGGCATATGACAATAAGCACTTATAAAAACAAGCGTTGCTTTTTGGGAGTATCCCACCCATCCTGCAACGCTTTTTTCATTGTTTTTATAGCCTCTCCCCGGGACTTAACCCAACATTCCTGCCGACCTATCGTTAAACAACCACATTTCGTTAAACAGCTGAAGTATTGTGATAATTCTTTTGGTCGTTCGTTTCATATTCTCCCTCCTCGTCTATTCAAATTTATGTGTTTTCCGTACTGTGTGTTGAGTATGCAATCCCAATCACTGCATAAATAGGCAATAGGAAAAACTCATCAAATTGCAGTATATCAATGCCCATCCAGGGCAATGCAACTCCAACACACATCAGCAGTACATGTTTCCATTGCACACGGCCGACATTAAATTGGGCGAACAGGTTCCGCAAAGAAATCACGACCCATGAAACAAGAAATGGTATTCCTATCAACCCAAATTGATAGACCAACTGGATCAAGGTATTGTGAGATCCCTTGTTGTTTAGGTAGATGCTTGTATAGCCTTCGCCGAAGAGCAGCGTGATGGGATTATATAAAAATTCGTGAATGTAATTTTCCCACAGGTCCGTTCGGCCGGTTGTTAACTCAGATAGGTTGGATGCTTGAGCAAAGCGGTCATCAACGATCTGAAGCAGTGCTTGGAAAGCTGATGAAGAAGCAATGACGATTCCTGCACACAGGACTCCCATAAACAAGCGAAAGCGGCTGCTGGAGGCTCCTTTTTCCAATAGGATCGGTACCCATAAAAGAAATAGGCATGCCGTTACGATAATAAACGACTTTGAGGCGGAGAGAAGCCCGCAATATAGCAGTATCAAAGCCAGTATAGCAAGCACAATTTGGTTGCGCCGGCCTTTTTCATAACGTAGCAGCAGCTGGATTCCGGCAAGGCATGCGGAGATATGAGCAGAATAGAAATTTGGATCTCCGTAAAAACCGGACAACCGTGTCACAGCCAGGTATGAATTAACGGTGATAAACTGCGATATATTGGGAAATGTTGCAAGTTGCTGTGCTGTCAATGCTGCCGATACGATTCCGCACGCAAAGAATATGGTGATTCGATAGAAGGATATATTTTCTGTGCTTCCTTGCATAACGCACGGAAAGAGCAACAACATAATGAGAAAAGACAAATAGTCATTTCCAATCGGGTTATGTTGTATGGCTTTGGTCACTAATGTCAGCGCCATAAGGAGCGCAGCAAGGATAATCTGGTAAAGCCGCAAAAACATTTTGTTCTGCAGAAGGGAAACCATGCAGCATAATAGTAGCGCAATCGTAAAAAATGAAATTCCGCCGTTATACATCTTGAGCAGAGGGCTCCACGGGAGAAAATACAGCAAAACAGGGAAAACGATGCCTTTGTTACATGTCAATACAGTAAATACCAGATATCCAAGCAGGCATAACAGCAGAATGACCGAATTTCCAAGAACTTGTGCCACACAAACTGCTGCAGAAAGCAGCAGGCAACCGCCAAGAACCGGCAAGGCTTTTACATGAGGCAGTTTATTGGTATTATAGATGATTGCTGTATTCTGCATAGTATCATTCCAATCTGAGGAAAGCTCAAATGCAAGTTACGCTTCTAAAGGTAACGGCATAGCAGTTTCCTGCATTTTTCAAAGTCATGGTAGCCCGGCTCGAACTCATGAATATCGCTGCCGAGATAAGAAACATAATCTTTTTGAATCCACTCAAGGTAACATTTTCGATGCAAATGTTTTCGAAGACACTCCGCATTCAGCTGTAACGGGATCCCTTCTGAAATCAATTGATGGATATCCTCCGGCGGGTATCTATCCGCATGAGCGATCACGATCTGTATATCTCTCAGATCATTTAGTCGATACAATGTATCCCAAATAGGAGCCGGCCAACGATAAAACGGCATCTCCAACAAAAGTTCGTTTGTTCCTTCAAGACAGAGTTCGTGAATGGCCTTCAACCGTTCCATTCCGTCGCAAATCAGCACCTCGGCTCCTAACAAAACACGCGGTGCATTTGTCGGAATTTGTGCCCACAAGATGTCTGCGGTTTGTCTTCGTCTTTCGATAAATGACGACACGCTCTCTTTATGCGGGTAAAAATGGGGAGTTGCACAAATCGTCTGTACGCCCGCTTCCTTTGGCATACGGATCTGCATAGGAATACTTATATCCATACTTATCTCCATATTTACCGCCGTACTTATACTTATAGGAGTAGCGCATGGCCTTCATATTCAAATCATTTAGTACTACGCCGCACAGATTTCCCTCTGCACGTTCAACGGCATCGACAGCCGCACGGAGCTCATCCGATGTTGTGCTTCCGGATTTTGCCACGATCAGCAGCCGTACACAAATGCGGAAAGAATCTGCGCATCGGCAACCGTATTGATCGGCGGTGTGTCAATAATGACATAGTCATATCTTTTGGCAATCTCTGTGACAAAGGCTTTCATTCTATCCGAAGAAAGCAATTCGGATGGATTCGGCGGTATGGTTCCGGTGCCAATGACCCATAGTGGTAAATCTTTTACTTTTACCAGCTGAAGCTTCCATATGCCTGCAATAAAATCACAAAAACCAACAGAGACATCTAATTTCCAAAGTCTTCTTTGTGTCGGCTTTCTCAAATCGGCATAGATCAAAAGTGTCCTTTTGCCGAGCATGGCGTAGCTGATTGCAATGTTGGCAGCGGTCAGACTTTTTCCTTCCGAAGGATTTGCACTGGTAACCGCAATGGTTTTGCACGCACGGTCCTTTTCCTTTGTCATGCAGAATATGAGGCCGGTTCTCAGTTTGTTATATTCCTCGCGAATAGCGAATGGGGGATCGCTGTTCAGAAGGCGTTTTCGGTTGCCTGCAATGATCTGACTTTTATTGTTTGTCTTCAGGAACGCTTTAGGGAAGAAGGATATGCCGTTCAAACGGCTCATTTCTTTCTCCACACAAAGCGATCCACGATGCCGGTATAGCTCTGGATGATTCTTGCGACCTTCATGGAGACATTTTCGGCGGTATAATCAGGTACAGAGGTACCAAGATCGCCGTTTTGCTGCATCTGCACCGCAAGATCAATGGACTGCAAAAGCTGCTCGGTATGGATGCCGGACAGGACAAAGCAGCCCTTGTCCAGTGCCTCCGGGCGCTCGGTGGAGGTGCGGATACACACCGCCGGGAAGGGCTTACCGATTGACAGATAAAAGCTCGACTCCTCCGGCAGCGTGCCGCTGTCGGACACCACGCAGAAGGCGTGCATTTGCAGGCAGTTGTAATCGTGAAAGCCCAGCGGCTTGTGGGCAATCACGCGCTTGTCAAGCGCAAAGCCGCTTTCCTCCAGCCGCTTCCGGCTCCTCGGATGGCAGGAGTAAAGCACCGGCATATTATATTGCGCCGCCATGGCGTTTACCGCCGTAAAGAGCGAGCGGAAATTCTCCTCCGTGTCGATGTTTTCCTCCCGGTGGGCGGAAAGTAGGATGTACTTTCCCTTTTCCAGACCGAGCCGGGCATGAATATCGCTTGCCTCAATCTGCGGCAGATTCCGATGCAGTACCTCAGCCATGGGGCTGCCCACCACGAACGTGCGCTCCTTCGGGACGCCCGCGGCGTTCAGATAGCGCCTTGCGTGCTCGGAGTAGCAGAGATTTACATCGGAGGTCACGTCTACAATACGGCGATTCGTCTCCTCCGGCAGGCACTCGTCGAAGCAGCGGTTCCCGGCTTCCATGTGGAAAACCGGAATATGCAGCCGCTTGGCGGCGATGACGGACAGGCAGGAGTTCGTGTCACCCAGCACCAGCACGGCGTCCGGCTTGACCTTCTGCATGAGAGCGTAGCTTTTGGCGATAATCGTGCCGATCGTCTCGCCGAGGTTTGCACCGGCGGCATTCAGGTAATAGTCCGGCGCGCGAAGCCCCAGATCTTCAAAGAACACCTGATTCAGCTCGTAGTCGTAATTCTGCCCAGTGTGGACGAGAATCTGCTGGAAATAGCGGTCGCAGCACTGGATGGTAGCAGAAAGACGGATGATCTCCGGCCGCGTGCCGAGAATCGTCATCAGCTTGAGTTTTTCCATTTCAGACCTCCTCATAGAACGTGTCTGGGTGCTGCGGGGCGAAGCACTCGTTGGCCCACATCAATGTGACCAGATTATCGGTGTCGCTGAGATTCGTGATGCAGTGGGTATAGCCCGGCAGCATATGGACAGCCTCGATTCTCTCGCCGCTGACCTCAAATTCCATTATTTTATCGGAATCAATTCGCCGCTCACGGATCAGCCCGTGTCCGGCTACAACGATAAAAAATTCCCACTTGCTGTTGTGCCAGTGCTGACCCTTGGTCACGCCGGGCTTTGTAACGTTGACGGAGAACTGCCCGCAGCTCTGCGTTTTCAGCAGCTCCGTGAAGCTGCCACGGACATCGACGTTCATTTTGAGCGGAAACGAAATTTTCTCCGGCGGCAGGTAAGAAAGATAGGTGCTGTAGAGTTTCTTTTCAAAACTGCCCTCCGGAATTTCCGGGAGCAGCAGCGTTTCCGGCTGGACGTGAAAGGATTGCAGTAGCTCGACGATTTTTCCCAGTGCCACGCGGTGCGTCACTGGCACATAGCAGAAATCTCCGCCGGGAATCGGCGTCAGACCGTCATAATCGCAGCGGTGCGCCCGGCCGGACAGCGCTGCCAGCAGCTCCGCGACGAGATCGTCAATGTAGACCAGCTCCAATTCCGTCGCGGGGTCGTTGACCGTGATTGGCAAATCGTTTGCAATATTGTGGCAGAACGTCGCCACGGCGGAATTGTAATTCGGTCGGCACCACTTGCCGAACACGTTGGGGAAGCGGTAAATCAGCGCCTCCGCACCGGTCTCGGCGGCATAGGTCCGCAGCAGCTTTTCGCAGGCAAGCTTTGCCTTGCCGTATTCGCTGCCCGCATAGCGCCAGACGAGAGAGGCCTGTGCGGAACTGGCCAGCATCACGGGGCAGCGGTTGCCCGCGTTTTGTAATGCGGCAAGCAGTATTTCCAAAGAGCCGGTATTGCCGGGGAGATATTCCTCCGCCGTTTTTGGGCGGTTTACCCCTGCTAAATGGAATACGAAATCCGCAGATTTCGCATAATCAGCAAGCTGCTCCGGTGAGCTGTCCGTGTTATATTCGAAGATTTCCCGGATGTCCAGCTCCGGGTGGGTGCGGTCCTTGCCGTCGCGGATGTTTCGGAGCGCTGCGACGAGATTTTTCCCCACAAAGCCGCGCGCGCCGGTGACAAGAATGTTCATCAGCAATTTCCTCCAAAGAGCTTCAGCTTCTGCAGCAGACGCTTCATACCGTCCAGGTCCAGCCGCTGGGTGTTATGGGAGGTGTACGGTTCGATCTGAGACAGCTCCGCGTTTCCTTTGGAGAAATAGTTGTCGTAGTTCAGGTCGCGGCTGTCGGCGTGGATACGGAAGAAACATGGCAGGTCCTCCGCCCGCAGCATTTCCTCCGAGGTCACGAGTACCTCAAAGAGCTTCTCGCCGTGGCGCGTGCCGATGGTCTGCACGCCGAGGTCGGACTGCTTCAGCTCCAGAACAGCCTGCGCCAGTGTTTCAATGGTTGCGGCGGGCGCCTTTTGCACGAACAGGTCTCCCTGCTTACCATGCTCGAAGGCATAGAGAACGAGATCGACCGCGTCACTGAGCGTCATCATGAAGCGAGTCATGTTCGGATTCGTAACGGTGAGCGACTTGCCCTCGTCGATCTGGTCGCAGAACAGCGGAATGACTGAGCCGCGGGAGGCCATGACATTACCATAGCGCGTCAGGCAAAGCACGGGATCGTCTGCCAGCATCTGCTTCGACCGGGCGATGACGTTCTTTTCCATCATAGCTTTGGACATGCCCATGGCGTTGATGGGATAGGCGGCCTTGTCGGTGGAGAGAAAGATCGCCTTCTTGACCCGGTTTTCCACGCAGGCATCAATGACGTTGTTGGAGCCGATGATATTGGTCTTGACCGCCTCCATGGGGAAAAACTCGCAGGAGGGTACCTGCTTCAGGGCGGCGGCGTGGAACACATAGTCCACGCCCCGGAACGCCGGGGCGATGGAGCGGTAGTCCCGCACATCGCCGATGTAGAATTTGATTTTCTCAGCGCAGGCGGGACAGGCCAGCTGATAGGCGTGGCGCATATCGTCCTGCTTTTTCTCGTCGCGGGAGAGGATACGAATCTCGCAGATGTCCGTGGTCAGAAAGCGGTCCAGAACCGCATGGCCGAAGGAGCCGGTGCCGCCAGTGATGAGGAGGACTTTATTTTCAAACAGAGGCATTTTTCTGATACACTCCAATCAATTTTTTGTCTTGGGGAAGGGGTTAGAAAAATGCCCTACCCACAGTCCTTTTAGGTTTCTTGGATCAATCCCCTCAATAATCAGATGTCCAACGGGACGCAGGGAGGGAATCGTAAAACACAGCACAAAATTGACGAAAAGCTGTGCTGCTACCGAAGCAATTGCTGCTCCGTTGATACCGATAAGCGGTATCAGGATGTAGTTGGCTATCACATTCAAAAGAGCCCCGGATAAATTGATTTTCCATAGCATCTTCTGCTTCTGTTCTGCCAGAATCCATATATTGCGAACGGAACCCATATAGGAGAACGCTGTGTACCAAGTGATGATTCTCAGTGTAGGTATCGCCGGGACATATGCGGCTCCGTAAATAATCCGAATAACAAGTGGTGCTGCTATGGTTAGCACAATGCTTTGCAGCAGCGCCAAATATACGATAATAGAATAGAGTCTGGCTATATGTGGACCGTAATTGGGAGAGCTTGTCTTCTTGGCTTCTAAAATAGAAGGTCGCATAGAATCCACAATAGCCGCAAACACGAATTGACTTAGTGCTGCGCAACTTACCGCAGCTGAATAATAGCCGTTGGCTTCTTTCCCCAGCATCAATGTGATCATGACCCGATCTGTTAGAGAAAAGAAAGTAACCATGATGCCGGACACAATATAATATCGGCTTCTCTTAAAAAGCTGTTTCGCAAGTGGAAATGATACTGTCAGTCTTTGCTTTGAAATCCTTCTGTAGATCCCGTACAAAGAAGCAGAGATTAACAAATAGTCCAGTGCCTGTGAAAATGCAAACCAATATACGCTCTTTTGCGTAATCAGTAGGAAACAACGATAGGCTGAAACGACCACATATGCGGCCAGTGAAGTGATCGCAATGTATTTTGACAGCAGCTTTGCCTGGAACCAGTATTGAAGCATTTCGGTTGCCTGGAAAATCAATGAAATGCTGTACAGCGCACAAACAAGCATCGTTTCCGGATCATTTGGATTTGCAATCGCAGTAAACGCAATCACTCCAAAAATCCCCAAGAAGCTCGCTGCCGTGCTCATAAAAAGCGATGTTCCGAGCGTCCTTCCTTCACTGTCAGGCGCTGCAATAATTTCATGGACAAGGGTCGAGCGAAGTCCGAGCTGTATAACCGGAACCATAAAGCTGACAATTGCTGCAGCATAATTAATGATTCCGTAATTCCCCGGTCCGAGATATCTGGCGGAAAGTGTTCCAATTACGAAGCTCAATAAGGACTGCACGACTTTACATGCAATCAGCCAGGTCGCGTTCTTTACAATCTTTCCGGATTCTGTTGATTTCTTCATCATCACAAATTCCACCCGCAGTCCCCACAGCAGCAGGGACTGCGGGCTTCATTTATCCTATTTGTTACGAGATGATCATCTTGCCGTCTTCTCCAAAGGTATAGGTACCCTTCGGGAGGAGATCATTGGTTTTTGAAACATAGTAGCTTCCGACTGCAAGGTTTGCACCGCTGCGGACATAGATGTAGCTGCCGTCGTCAAGCTGTACGAGGCCGGTACCCACCTGACGCACATTGTTTACATAGTAGAACAGATACTCGTTTCCGTCGCCGAGCTTCTCGCGGTAGATGCCGTTTTTGATCACCATTTTGCCGTCCGCATCGAACGTATAGGTTGCGCTCGGCATAAGGCCGTTGGATTTGGTGACATAATAGCTGCGGTTACAAACCACAGAGCAGTCACTCTTAACATAGTAATATTCGCCGGAAATCTCGATCAGGCCGGCATAATTCTTCACTCCGTCCTCGTAGTAGTACTTCGTGCCGTTTTCTTCGCGGATACCTTCAAGGTACATCGTGCCATCCGCGTTGAACCAGTACCAGCCTGCGGATTTCAGGCCATTGGCCTTGTCTGCAAAAACATAGTGCTTGGCATCCTTTACTGCTTTTAGGTTACTGGCGATGTAGTAATAGTTGCCATCCCATTTGATCAGACCGGCCGCCGTTTTTGCACCGTCCACATAGTAGTACAGATCACCGTTTTCCTCGACCAGACCATTCTTAATGACCATCTTGCCGTCTGCATCGAAAGTATAATAACCGGCAGGCTTCAGGTTGTTGGTCTTGGTAACATAGTAAGTGCAATTCTTAACAGCCTTGAGATCGCTGGCGATATAGTAGAAGCTGCCGTCCACTTCGACCAGACCGGCATAGTTCTTCACATAGTCGACATAGTAGCAGAGATTGCCGTTCAGATCTTCATGGAGTTTTTCCAGCTTCATCAGCCTGCCTTCGGCATCAAAGGTATATTTGGCTGCCTTCAGCAGGCCGTTGGTCTTGGCCACATAGGTTTCAACACTTGTGACCATACCGTTGCGCTTGAAGTAACGATAATCGTCACCGTCCTTCACCAGACCCGCGTGCCATACCAACATACCGTTGTTGATCCAACGGGTGACGCCGTTGTCATCGTACACACCGCACTGATCCTTCTGGAACACGCCATTTTCGTCAAAGACGAACAGTGCACTCTCACGGTCCGGATAGTCATAATTATCGGGATTGCCTTCCTTGCCGGGGACATTGACTTCGGCATCCTCCGCATCAGGGCCGTATCCGGGCAGCAGCTCCGCGGCAGGATAAGGTACACGAACCATGCCGGTGACGATATATCCGTTGCTGTCGAAATAGTAGAAAGAGTCTCCAATGTTATCCCAACCGGCTCCGTGCATAACGCCATCCTGATAATATGTTGTGCCCTGATCACAGGTAAACCATCCATTGAGCTGCAGGATGCAATTACTGTCGAACGGATACTTGCCTTGCGGGAGCAATCCGTTGGTTTTGCTCAGATAGTAGGTGCCGTTGGCCTTTAGCGTAGCATCGGCGTTCACATAGATCATGCGACCGTCCGCCATTCTGACCAACCCAAGGTCATGCTGGACATCATCATTTACATAGTAAACCAGCACACCGTTACCATCGAGAGGCAGTATACCATTTTTGACGATCATTCTACCCTGCGCGTCAAATTCCCTCTGCAGTCCGGATTTGACAATGCCATTTGTTTTGGTGACCCAGTACTTTCCGTCCTTGACTGCTTTCAGATTTGCATTGATGTAATAGAGATACCCATCATCACCATAGACAAGACCGGCAAAAATTGCCATGCCGTTATCGTCAAAGTGCACGATATCTCCTGCGCTGAATCCATTGGCAATATGGGGCAAATCGCTGCTCAGTTGGTACAATCCAGGCTGAATGATTAGTGCACCGTCATCATCAAACAGATAATAATCCGCCCCTTGATTACCGTTTGCCTTTTCAACGGACGCAAAGCCGACCAGAGCATCTCCGTGGTACCCGAAATAATAGCGTTTGCCATCCACAATCCACCACTTTCTAGCAACCGGTTGTCCAGCCCAGTAATAACGGCGGCCGGTACTGACCGTGATCCAGTCACCTCGCACCAGAACATGATCCTCAAATGTATAGCTCAAGTCCTTTGGGTATTGCTTGCCGTTTTCGGTGATCATAGTACGTATCGTTTGAACACCGTCAACCGCCTTAAATGTTGTCGTGTCGAAATAATAATACTGACTGCTTCCATCGGATGTTTCGATTTCACGCCAGCCGTCCTTGGTCTCGCCATTGACTGCATAGTACAAATCGCCCTCATAGGCAAATAACCCAGTTATCTTTCCGACAGAAATGCCATCTGAGCCAAGATCGTACCAATATTCACCGGTTTCACCATCCACATTGCTGGAAAGCTTATGAATGCCGGTCAGCGCAGCGCCGTCTTGCCAGTAAGACCACTTTCCGTTTTCCTTGACCCATCCGTCCTTGGTGTTCTTTTGCAGCTTGAAGCTGTCTGTGAAATTCGTAACGGTATCAAAGAAATGGGCGCCGTAGTCTCCGTTGATATTCTCGCTGTTGTCATAGGGGTACAGACCATATTTGATCTGATATTCTTCCTGCTGTGCCAGTGATTTCAGAACATGGAAGTGTGCATAAATGTCATAGCCGAGATCACCGCTAACCGTGCAGTCGAGCAATCCGTTTTCGTCCCATGCTGCGCTGTCTGTGGGGATAAGCTTCAAGCCGCTGAGTACGCAAAGCGGGTTTGCAGTAGCGGGGTTGATCGGTTCGCCCTGCTGAATGAAGTTGCAGACGACCGTCAGCTTATTGTCTTCCACCTCAGCAGAGGTCATGGTGAAATACTCATTTGCCAGACGGAGCTTGGAGGTGTCGATCGTAACGCCTTCCGGTGCGGTCAGTGTGATTGTGACCGTCGTAAGCGGGCTGATGCGTTCGGCAAGCTGCAGCAGAAAATCCCATGCTGTGCGTCCCTCCTGATCGCCGCCGGGGAGCATATACAAAAGAGGTGTAAGCTTCTCCGGAATCGGCATCTTGGACATATCCACTGCAAAGGTATAGGATGCTTCCATTCCAATTTGAGAATCAATCTGGTAATAAGTCTGCTCGTCTTCTTTATAATTTGAATTGGAAACGGTACGATTCCATGCAAGCAGACCGCTGCCGCCGGTCGCCTGATTGAAGTCAAAGTTTGCCTCGTCACTTTTATACAGATAAGTTGTGATCTTTGTTGCCGTTTCCAATGCTTTATTGATTGCGGCAGTCTGTGCTTGAATTGCGGCTTCTTCATCGCTGTAGCCCTTGCCTTTGGCATCCTGATATGCACGGGCATATTCCTGATTGATTGTCGCCTGGAATTCAGCCAGTTTGTTTTTTAAGACTGCACCAATCGTCAGAGTACGCAGTTCGCTGTTTGCATTGGGTGTGAAATCAAAGCCGGAAATCGTACCTGCCTCGGGGTAATCGAATACCAATTCCGTTTTCGTGGTATTGACACTCCCACCCTCGATTTCACCGATCGATTGCAGCGTGATCTTCAGGAAACCGAACTGCACATCATCGGGGTTGATCTTTACGGGGTTGCTATTATAGGTAGCCTCCAGCGGCAGCTCGGTCGATTCGCCGTAGACCGCATTCATGCTGTCTTTGGTGAATTTCAATTCCGTCGGCTCGACAATGTGCAGCGTTTTTGTACCCAAAACTCTGCCGTCCGCTGCAATAAGCTGGATCTGCACATCACCGAGCGCTTTTGCCGTGAAGACATTACCGGACAGCGTACCAAGGCTTTCGTCAGACACCTTCAGCGTGGAGCCTTCTGGAAGCGCAATCGCGCCTCCGGTCGAAGTAACGCCGGACGCCTTAACGGCCAGATCGGTCCCAACCGTCAGATAATCATAATCTGCAGAAACGACCGCATGGTCGAACACATTGGAGGGCTTCGCCGTCGAAACGACGACGAGGGTGGAGCTAACAGAGCGCTCATAACCATCCGAGGGACGGTTCACAACGGAGATCGTTTCCGAGCCTTCGCCCTTGGAAGCAAAGGTAGAGGAGCCGCCGCCGTCCAGATTCATTGCGGCAACGCAGCCCGCATCCTGCATGATCTGCGCGATCTCGATGGCGCTGCCGCCTGCAGAGAATGGCTCCTGCCGCCCGTCAAGCACCATCAGCACAACCTGCCCGTCATAGGTAATACCGACGCAGGTACGGGAAACACGTCCGGTGTAATAATCATCTGTTGCATTCACGACGATCTTACCGTCCTGGACGAGCAACATGGAGCCGCCGACAGCTTCCTGGATCTCGCCCTTGTGCGCATTCCACTCGGCGCTCCCACCAATAATGGGCGTTCCGTCCTTGAGAATGCCGAAGAAGTTTTCGCTGCCCACGCCGTGATACTCAACGCCCTCCATAACCAGGGCGCCAGCGGGTGCACCGTTACTCATGTTGTAAAAGTCCGCATTGACGCCAACGACTGCACTATAATTGGGAACATAATGCTCCGCATCGTTCGGGTCGGTGTGCTTTTTCTCAGCGGCGTTCATCTGATCCGTCAAACGGGCCATCTTCCAGGCAGAGCCGTCATTGTCGTTATAGTTGGCATAGATATTGACATCGCTGCGTGTGATATCCGCAGTAGCGAGATAATAAACAATCTGCTTATCATCCTTCGTCAGTGCCATTTTTACTTCTTGCTTAATGCCGGGAGCCAGTATGGAGGAGGTGCTGGAAAAGACCTTGTAATAATCGTTTTCCAGCTGTCCCTTTGCCGTTTCGTAGAGATAATCGGCAAAAGCATAACAGCAGGCACGGCGCAGATCGGCATTGACACCGTTTGGCAGATAGCTGCCCTCCAGCGTCCGGATGCCCTCATTGCCATAGTAAGTATCATAGACAGAGGCTCGAATGTCATCTTTCGTCGTGGCTCCGCCGAAGCGGTTGTCCAGGAAGAATTTTGCGCGCGCAGTATCGGTCAGATTGGTCGTGAAATAATTCTTCATGACCGAGCTGATCGTCACACCGGTACCGATCTTCTTCAGGATGTAAAAAGCGTCAAGATCTCCATACAGGTCGAGAATACCAAAAGAGTGAATCTCCGGATCGGGATTGTCGTAAAGAAAATACTTGTCGTTATTTGTCCGGATCTCCTCTGCCATTTCCTCAACGGTGCCGGTCACACCGGCATTGGTCGTGAGCTGAAGCAGGTCACAAATATCGCCTGCCCAGCTGCCGAGGTCGGCCGTGCTCTGATTGCCGGTGTGGTACGCCATATCCATTGCGCCGAACATGTGCGCAAAATCGACTTCGTTTCCGTTGGGTATCGTGAAAACCTCCAGGCTGCGCACAGCAGCGGCATTTGTTCCGTTGGCTGCGTCCTGCTCGGATACATAACCGGTAAAGGCTGTGTTTTCAGGACCGCAGAAGGTCGTCCATGTACTGGATGTGTATTTTTCCACGCCGCAGCGGATGTAGTTGATGACAAGCGCCGTAGCATCTTCGCCGGAATGTTCCCGGGCATAAGCGTCGGCGTATCCCTCAAGTGTGGTCAATGAGGATAGAAAATCAGTATACCGTACATCATCGGTTGAGGTATCTGCCGCAAATACCGATAGCGGGAGAATACTGAAAACCATCATGACCGCTAACAGGAGAGAGAGCCATCGCTGTGAAAATGATTTTTTCATATGAATTCCTTCCTGGATATTTATTTCAAGTTTTCGACAACGACATTCACAGCCTCCTGCATGGCATAAAGCTGATCCTGCTTGTCCTGTGCCAATTCGCTGATGTCACCTAGTTCATAGACCGTAACATATACATTGCGAGAAGTACCTCGTTTGTCGGTCAGTGTTCCAGCAAGCTGTCCAACTTCTTTGCCGATTCTGAGATCGAAAAGAGTGTAGGTTTTTCCGTCTTGTTCAGTAATGAACTTGATGGTATCGCTGTCTACCTCAGCCTTCAAAAGCTGTTCGTATTTTTGAGGAATATAGAGCGTTCCGAAGCCGGTGTTGATTTCCGAAAGAGTCGTGGTATCCTCAAATTCTTCTTCCGGCGGCATGCTTTCGCTCTGATTTACTGCAGGATCTGCAGTAGATTCCGGAGTCTTTTTCCCACACCCGGCAAACAAGCTGACAATAGAACAAATCACAAGGAGCATTACGCTCCATTTACGAACTCGTGATAACTGCATATGCACTCCTTTCGCTTTGAATACAGTGGTATACAGAGAGACTTTCCCTCCCTGTATACACAACACTGCCTCTTACGGATTTACAATCATCTTGCCGTCTTCTCCAAAGGTATAGGTACCCTTCGGGAGGAGATCATTGGTTTTTGAAACATAGTAGCTTCCGACTGCAAGGTTTGCACCGCTGCGGACATAGATGTAGCTGCCGTCGTCAAGCTGTACGAGGCCGGTACCCACCTGACGCACATTGTTTACATAGTAGAACAGATACTCGTTTCCGTCGCCGAGCTTCTCGCGGTAGATGCCGTTTTTGATCACCATTTTGCCGTCCGCATCGAACGTATAGGTTGCGCTCGGCATAAGGCCGTTGGATTTGGTGACATAATAGCTGCGGTTACAAACCACAGAGCAGTCACTCTTAACATAGTAATATTCGCCGGAAATCTCGATCAGGCCGGCATAATTCTTCACTCCGTCCTCGTAGTAGTACTTCGTGCCGTTTTCTTCGCGGATACCTTCAAGGTACATCGTGCCATCCGCGTTGAACCAGTACCAGCCTGCGGATTTCAGGCCATTGGCCTTGTCTGCAAAAACATAGTGCTTGGCATCCTTTACTGCTTTTAGGTTACTGGCGATGTAGTAATAGTTGCCATCCCATTTGATCAGACCGGCCGCCGTTTTTGCACCGTCCACATAGTAGTACAGATCACCGTTTTCCTCGACCAGACCATTCTTAATGACCATCTTGCCGTCTGCATCGAAAGTATAATAACCGGCAGGCTTCAGGTTGTTGGTCTTGGTAACATAGTAAGTGCAATTCTTAACAGCCTTGAGATCGCTGGCGATATAGTAGAAGCTGCCGTCCACTTCGACCAGACCGGCATAGTTCTTCACATAGTCGACATAGTAGCAGAGATTGCCGTTCAGATCTTCATGGAGTTTTTCCAGCTTCATCAGCCTGCCTTCGGCATCAAAGGTATATTTGGCTGCCTTCAGCAGGCCGTTGGTCTTGGCCACATAGGTTTCAACACTTGTGACCATACCGTTGCGCTTGAAGTAACGATAATCGTCACCGTCCTTCACCAGACCCGCGTGCCATACCAACATACCGTTGTTGATCCAACGGGTGACGCCGTTGTCATCGTACACACCGCACTGATCCTTCTGGAACACGCCATTTTCGTCAAAGACGAACAGTGCACTCTCACGGTCCGGATAGTCATAATTATCGGGATTGCCTTCCTTGCCGGGGACATTGACTTCGGCATCCTCTGCATCGGGGCCGTAGCCGGGCAGCAAATCTGCGGCAGGATATGGTACACGAACCATGCCGGTGACGGGCTGCTGATCCTGGTAGAAGTAATAGCTGTCGCCATCTTTCCGCCAACCATTATGGTAGATCACTTCGCCACTCTTCAGCAATTCGTTGCATACAGAGCAATATGTATCGCCGGTGTAACCGTCCTCGGTGTCGGTGATTTCCTTTGCATTCCGAATTTCTTCAACATGCCCCTTGGCAAGGATAACTTCCTGTGCAACAAGAATCTCATTGCAGACGGAGCAATGCTTACCTTCAGTCTTGCCGCTTTCTGTGCAGGTGGCTGCAACAGCTTCGTCAATCGCTTCGGTATGACCCGTAGCGGGGATTTCCTCAATTCCGGAAATCGTTGCGCCGCAGACTGAGCATTTGACGCCCGCCGTATGACCGGCTTCCGTGCAGGTGGCCGGCTGTTCAGCAATATTAACGAGCGTATGACCGGTTGCATCAAGCGCTTCGGTCTTGGTTTCGCTGCAAACAGTACAAGTGTAAGTCTTG
>SAMEA3663254__coassemble_154_pt1 | contig 16052 bp, 16 predicted proteins | sample SAMEA3663254__metabat2_low_PE_011 | metagenome-assembled genome bin SAMEA3663254 (sample SAMEA3663254) | pig gut metagenome | biome: pig gut; feature: pig-associated habitat; material: faeces | place: China | collected 2013 | reverse complement strand
GGGCTTCGCCTTGCCTGAACGAAAATCCGCTCCGTCAAATATAGAGCGGAGGAGCAGGGCTGATTTCCGCTCATACGGCGTTGAAGCACACGGGAAATATAAAAAATATTCCCTCGTGTGCTTTGCCTTGTCCCGACGAAAATCGCTCCGTCAAATATAGCACCATCTCATGGCTCTACACTTCCGAGAGAGAAAAGTCCTCAAAAACACACAGAATTCAGCCTATCGGCACCGCAAAAAGGCGGTGCCGAAAAATTTTTTCAAAAAAATAAAAAAATTTTCAAAAAATAAAGGGAAATAAGAATTTGCGTCGTATAAGTATATTAGAGAGATTTTTTACGGCAGAAAGGAACGAGGTCAAATGGCGGAGCCGAGAGAAAAAAGAGAGCTTGCCGAGCGTATGTTCATCGGCAGCTACGGTCTACTGTCGGTCAATTCGGCAGGCAGGGCGATGGACGAACCCGAATGCCGCATACGCACCTGCTTTCAGCGGGACGTTGACCGCATCACGCACTGCAAGGCGTTTCGCCGTCTGAAGCACAAGACGCAGGTGTTCCTCCGTCCGGAGGGCGACCACTACCGCACGAGACTGACGCACACGCTGGAGGTCAGCAGACTTGCCCGAACGCTCGCACGGGCGCTGGAGCTCAACGAGGATCTGACGGAGGCGATAGCCCTCGGTCACGACCTCGGTCACACGCCCTTCGGACACGCCGGCGAGCGTGCGCTGCGCAAGCTTTGCTCCGGCGGCTTTAACCACTACGAGCAGAGCCTTCGAGTTGTGGACTGCATCGAGCGTGACGGCAGGGGACTTAACCTCTGTTATGAGACGAGAATGGGCATACTGCACCACACGCACGGCGCACCCGACGACACCCTTGAGGCGATATGCGTCCGGCTGTCCGACCGCATCGCCTACATAAACCACGACATGGACGACGCCGTCCGTGCCGGGATACTCAAAAACAGCGACCTGCCCGCCGTGGTCAGGCAGCGCTGCGGCAACCGCAACAGCGAGCGCATCGACTCGTTTATAAATGACCTCGTGGCAAACAGCGGCGGCGGTGAGATAAAAATGTCGCCTGCGATGCAGGAGGCATACGACGTGTTCCACGACTTCATGTACTCCGACGTGTACACGAACCCCGTCGCAAAGAGCGAGGAGAGCAAGGTGGACGGCATACTCGGCGGCATATTTGAGTTTTACTTAAAGCACCCGTGGGAGCTGCCGCAGGACTACACGCAGATAGCCGCAAGAGACGGCTTGGAGCGTGCGGTGTGCGACTATGTGTCCGGAATGACGGACGGCTATGCGATCGAAAAATTCGGCGAGATATTCATTCCCGCCGCATGGAGCGTCAAGTGACGCAGTTTTGGAAAGGAGGGCAATATGGCATTTTCCGAAAGCTTTTTGCAGGAGCTTACGGAGCGCAGCGACATCGTTGACGTCGTTGGCTCATATGTGCGCCTCGGCAAAAAAAGCGGAGCGAATCTTTTCGGGCTGTGTCCGTTTCACAGCGAGAAAACGCCGTCGTTTTCCGTGTCGCCGGACAGGCAGATATACCACTGCTTCGGCTGCGGCAAGGGCGGCGGTGTGATAAACTTCATCATGGAGATAGAAAATCTGACCTTCCCGGAGGCGGTGGAGTTTCTCGCAAAGCGTGCGGGCATGGCGATCCCGGAGCAGGAGGACGGCAGAGAGAGCAAAAAGCGCAGACGTATGCTCGACTTAAACCGGGACGCCGCAAAGTTTTTCTACTCCTGCCTTTCACTGCCGGAGGGCGCCGCCGCAATAAAATACATGGAGCAGCGCAGACTCAGCCCGCAGACCGCAAAGCGCTTCGGTCTGGGCTATGCGCCCGACTCGTGGGACGGGCTTATAAAGGCCATGACGAAAAAGGGCTACTCCGAATTTGAAATGAAGGATGCGGGACTTGTCAGAGCCGGAAAAAACGGCGGTCATTACGACACCTTCCGCAACAGGCTCATCTTTCCTGTCATCGACGTAAAGGGCGACGTTATCGGCTTTTCCGGCAGAATACTCGGCGACGGCGAACCGAAGTACATGAACAGCCCCGAAACGTCGGTATTCAACAAGAGCCGCAATCTTTTCGGATTAAACCTGGCTAAAAAGTCGAAGAGCGGATATATAATTCTATCTGAGGGAAATATAGACGTTGTGATGATGCATCAGGCGGGCTTCGACTCCGCCGTTGCGTCTCTCGGCACCTCGCTCACGCCGGAGCAGGCTCGGCTCATTTCACGCTACACGAGCGAGGTCGTCATCGCCTACGACAACGACGAGGCGGGGCGCAAGGCGTCCTCAAGGGCGATAGGTCTGCTCGAAAAGCTTGACCTGAAGGTCCGTGTGCTGAGTCTTTCGGGCGCAAAGGACCCCGACGAGTATATAAAGACCAAGGGTGCGGACGCATTCCGCAATCTCCTTGAAAAGAGCGAGAACCACATCGACTACCGTCTGCAAAGCATCACGGACAAGTTTGACCTCTCGGTGGACGAGGAAAAGGTCGCCTTCGTCAAGGCGGCGGCGGACATGGTGGCGCAGCTTCCCGGCTCGGTGGAGCGTCAGGTCTACGCAATGCGCATCGCTTCGATGACGGGCATGACAAAGGAGCTTGTCGTCTCCGAGGTCGAGCGCCGCAGAAAGAGGGCGCTTGCGTCTGCACGGAAGCAGAGCGACCGTGAGCAGAGCCGCCCCGAAAAAATGTCTCAGCCGAGGGAGAGGGAGTTTCGCTACGAAAACCTCCGATCTGCGACCGCCGAGGAGGGGCTTATCCGGCTGCTGTTTCTCGATCAGGGACTGTGCCGGGGCAAAGAGCTTCCGCCGCCGGAGGATTTCACCTCGCCTGCGTTGGCGGACATATACAGGGTGCTGAAGGGCAAGGTCGAAAACGGCGACATCGTGAGCATCGCTTCCATGAGTGCGGCACTGCCGCCGGAGGAGGTGTCGCTGCTTGCGGAGCTTCTGCAAAAGCCGGAGGCACTGCGAAACGGTGATAAAGCACTCGCCGACTACATAGAGAGAATAAGGCAGCAGAAGGAGTTAAGTGAGCCCGGCGGCGACCTTTTGAGCCTTGCAAATAAGTATAAAAAAACCAAAGGATATGGGGGACAATGATATGAGCAAAACTACCGGCAAAAACGGAGCCGACGAAAGCGTGATCGAAAACGTACAGCCCGCAGCGGAGCTTGCAGACGACAAGAAGCCGCAGGAGGCAAAGCCCCCGGAGGAAAGACTTGCAGAGCTTTTTGCGAAGGCGAAGAAGAACGGCAAGATCTCCGCAAAGGAGATCGCAACGCTCGACGAGGCGGGCATCGACCCCGAAGCCATAGGCAAGTTTTACGAGTCGCTTGAAGCGCTGGGCATCGAGGTGGACATCGGCGGCGACGATCTGCTGCCCATTTTGGACGACGACGGCATTATCCCGGAGCTTGAGGAGATCGAGGAGGTCACGGAGGAGGAGATCCACGAGACCGAGGCCATGGCGGACAATTACTCGACCGACGACCCCGTGCGTATGTACCTCAAGGAGATAGGCAAGGTGCCGCTTCTGACCCCGGAAGAGGAGGTCGCACTGGCGATACGCATGAGCGAGGGCGACGAGGCGGCAAAGCGCCGCATGGCGGAGGCAAACCTGCGCCTTGTCGTGTCCATCGCAAAGCGCTACGTCGGCAGGGGAATGCTGTTTCTCGACCTCATTCAGGAGGGCAACCTCGGTCTTATAAAGGCTGTCGAAAAGTTCGACTACACCAAGGGCTACAAGTTCTCGACCTATGCGACCTGGTGGATACGTCAGGCGATAACCCGTGCGATAGCGGATCAGGCACGCACCATAAGGATCCCCGTCCACATGGTCGAAACGATAAACAAGGTCATAAGAGTGTCCCGCCAGCTTCTTCAGGAGCTGGGTCACGACCCCTCGGCGGAGGAGATCGCCGCAGAGATGGGTATGCCCGTCGATAAGGTGCGTGACATCCTCAAGATAGCGCAGGAGCCGGTGTCGCTCGAAACGCCTATCGGCGAGGAGGAGGACTCCCACCTTGGCGACTTCATTCCCGACGAGGACGCATCGGAGCCGTCCGAGGCGGCAAGCTTCTCACTGTTAAAGGAGCAGCTCATGGACGTTTTGGATACGCTCACGCCGAGGGAGAAAAAGGTTCTGGAGCTGCGTTTCGGCATCGTTGACGGCCGCACCCGCACCCTTGAGGAGGTCGGCAAGGAGTTCAACGTCACCCGTGAGCGCATCCGTCAGATCGAGGCAAAGGCGCTGCGCAAGCTGCGTCACCCCAGCCGCAGCAAGAAGCTTCGTGATTTTCTGAATTGATATTCGTGTGGAGGAAGAGTATGAGCGAGAATACTGAAGGAACGGCTTTGGCCGAAAAGGAAAAAAAGACGGCGTCGCCCGAAGAGATGCTTTCGCAGCTTCTGGAAAACGCCAAAAAGAGCGGCAGAGTTGCGGCAAAGGACATCGCCGCCGCCGAGGAAGCGGGTGCGCCCGCCGAGGCGCTGGCACGCTTCTATGATGCGATCGACGCCGCAGGCATCGAGATCGACATCGGCGCCGAGGATCTGTTGCCGCCCGTCGAGGACGACAGCGCCGACCTCTCCGCCGAGATCGAGGACACCGACGCCTACACCGCCGACTCGATGCGTATGTACCTGCGTGACATCGGCAAGGTGCCGCTGCTCACGGCGGAGGAGGAGCTTGCCGCCGCCGAGAAAATGAGTCAGGGCGACGAGGAGGCGCGCAGACTGATGACGGAGGCAAATCTGCGCCTCGTCGTCTCCATCGCAAAGCGCTACGTCGGCAGGGGAATGTCGCTGCCTGACCTCATTCAGGAGGGCAACCTCGGTCTTATAAAGGCGGTCGAGAAGTTCGACTACACCAAGGGCTACAAGTTCTCGACCTATGCGACCTGGTGGATACGCCAGTCCATAACCCGTGCGATAGCCGATCAGGGACGCACGATCAGAATCCCGGTACATATGGCGGAGACGATAAACCGTGTCATACGCTGCTCACGTCAGCTTCTTCAGGAGCTGGGGCGTGAGCCGACGCCGGAGGAGATAGCCAAGGAGCTCGATATGCCTGCCGAGAAGGTGCGCTACACGCTGAAGATAGCGCAGGAGCCGGTGTCGCTCGAAACGCCCATCGGCGAGGAGGAGGACTCCCACCTCGGCGATTTCATCCCCGACGAGGACGCATCGGAGCCGATGGAGGCCGCAAGCCTCATGCTTTTGAGAGAGCAGCTTTCCGAGGTTTTAGATACGCTCACGCCCAGAGAGCGCAAGGTCTTGGAGCTGCGCTTCGGCATGGTCGACGGACGCTGCCGCACCCTTGAGGAGGTCGGCAAGGAGTTTGACGTCACCCGTGAGCGCATCCGTCAGATCGAGGCGAAGGCGCTGCGCAAGCTGCGTCACCCCAGCCGCAGCAAGAAGCTCCGTGATTTTCTGAATTAACAACAAAAAAGACTTGATAAGTAAACGACCGTTCACTATAATGCGTGGTGAACGGTCGTTTACTATGGAGGTACCCCATGACGGATACAAAGGAACGGATATTGGAAAGCGCCCTGCGCCTGTTTGCAAGGGACGGCTACGAGGCGGTCTCGGTGAGCATGATCGCCGGGGAGCTTGGCATGACGAAGGGTGCGCTTTATAAGCACTACAAAAGCAAGCGGGACATTTTCGACAGCATCGTCGAGAGAATGTACCGCACGGACGCCGAGCGCTCACGGCAGTTCGGCGTGCCGGAGGAGAGCTTCGACACGCAGCCGGAGAGCTACTGCGGCGTGTCGTGGGAGAGCTTTGCGGCGTTCACGCTGGCGCAGTAAGATTTTTGGACGCAGGACGCTTTTGCGTCAAACTTCCGCAGGATGCTGACGCTGGAGCAGTACCGCAGCGAGGAGATGGCAAGGCTCTACCGGAGCTGTCTCGTCGAGGGTCCCGTGGAGTACACGGAGAGCATTTTTGCGGAAATGGCGGCAAAGGGGAGACTTTGCGGCGGCGAGCCGAGACAGCTTGCGCTTGAGTTTTATGCGCCGATGCTTCTGCTGATAAGCGTTTCTGACCTTACGGGCGAGAGCCAAAGGGACGCCCTGCGGCGGCACGTCGAGAGCTTTGTGCGGCGCTGCTCGCCGACGGAAAATTAAAGGAGCAACAAATGGAATATGTAAAAAGTAAAAAGTACGACACCGAGGAGCTGCAAAGCATGATAATGGGACCGAATCCCGTGAAGCTTTGCGAGGAGCTGCTGATCGGAAATCAAATACCCGAAAATGCGGTCGTGTGCGACCTCGGCAGCGGCAGCGGGCTTACGAGCGTGTTTCTTGCAAAGGAGTATGGCTTTGTCGTGTATGCAGCGGACCTGTGGAGCGACCCCGTTGAGAACAGGCGCTTTTTCGACCGCATGGGTCTTGACCGCAGCCGCATAATTCCGGTCAAGGCGGATGCGACCGATCTGCCGTTTGAAAAGGAGTTCTTCGATGCGGTCGTCAGCACGGATTCCTACAACTACTTCGGTCGTGACGAGCGCTACCTCGACGACAAGCTGCTGCCCTTCGTAAAGCCGGGCGGGTATATCTGCATTGCGATCCCCGGCATGAAAAAGGACTGTCACGACGCCCTGCCGCCGGAGCTGCTGCTTTCGTGGACGCCGGAGCAGCTTGAGTATATGCACGATCTGAGCTACTGGACGGCGCTGGTGAAAAAGTGCGTCGGCGCCGAGCTTGTGTGTGCAAAGGAGATGGAGAGCAACTCCGAGGTGTGGGCGGACTGGCTAAAGCAGGACAACGAGTACGCAATCGGCGACCGCAAGTCGATGGAAGCCGGCGGCGGGAAGTATCTCAATTTCATCTCGATAGTGCTGAGAAAGAAGTAAAATGAAGATCCCGTCCGACCTCCGACAGGAGGCGGGACGGGATCTTTTGCGCCCCTTTGCACCAAATCCGCAAAACCGTTTAGAATGGAGTGAGGAGGGGACGGAATGGAGCTTGGAATAGCGGCGGAGCGGGTGAGAGGCGATTATTGCGCTTTACGAAAAAATCGTCGCAAGCTGAGCGAAGCTTGCGACGATGTGGTGCTCCAGCGGAGATTCGAACTCCGGCTTTTGCCGCACTTCGTGCGGAAAAGCGAGAGAGATTTAAAGCCCGTCGGCTCGCTGCAGACGCAGCAACCGCCGACGATGGCAAGTGTCCGGAGTTCTTGATAAAGCAATTTAATAACACTTCTTCACTGTTCACTATTACCTATTAACTGAAAACAGACAATCACTGACCGTCTGAACGGCAAAACCAAATCGAAGCCCAACGAAATGGGTTCGATTTGGAAAGGAGGAGCGGCGGAGCGGGTGAGAGGCGATTATTGCGCTTTACGAAAAAATCGTCGTAAGCTGAGCGAAGCTTGCGACGATGTGGTGCTCCAGCGGAGATTCGAACTCCGGACACCCTGCTTAAAAGGCATAGTCTCGTTGTCAAAAAGCATTGAATTTTCAAGCTTTTTCCGTCGCTCGTTTTTGTTTAGCTTGATTTTTAGCTTCAGGCATATGTGCTTGGACTAGCTGCCTTACACTTTATACGCATCAAGCGACTCTTTTTTTGCGCCATTCTTATAGGGATTTCCACAACTTCTCTTTCCATCAATGTGCTCAAACAATTCTTCTTTTATCGGAGCCTCAAGAGGATCCAGTACAAAATCTATTCCTTCTCGTCGTGCAAGCTTTGCCGCCGGAACAAAGTCGCTGTCACCGGCAATAAGGATTATCTGCTCAACCTGCTTTTTATAGGCCAGAGATGCGATATCGACACCGATTTTCATATCGACACCCTTTTGCTTTATGTCTGGCTCAAAATCGGATGTAGTTAGTTCTGACAGCTGAATAGACCCTGAGCAAAGTTTCTTTAAAGATTGGTATTTCAGTGTAAATGATGAATTGTTTTCATCTATAATTCCAAGTCGCAATGCAACCTTCCGGCGTTTTTTTAGCTCATCAAGAAATTCATTCATCCATCGATATTGTTCCGTTTTACTAAAATCAATTGTTGTACCTGTAAGAGGATGATACATCTGCTTCTTAATGGGCGGGCAATCATAGTAGAAAATACGATACAGTTCATGGTCTTGTGTATGTTCTGATAGATGCCTTTTACAATATGAGAACAACGTCCTGGCCGTCTCTTCGGGAGAGTGCTCACCCCACAAGTGTCGAGCCCTCTTTCTGAAGAAGCCTCCATCAACCAGTATTGCTGTTTTTGACATACGCACATCCTCCTATCGCAAGATAAAGCAAAAGCCCTTGGATTCGACGACTCCTTATAGTGGAGAGCCTACTTTCCAAGGGCTGATAATAACCACAACGGACAATAATAATTGTTGTTGTGCTATAATAATATGCCCGTTAAAACTATTTGTCAACCCTGAAAAGCATCCAAATTGTTAATTTTTATGTATATTTTAATAACAAGTTTACTACAAAATGGCATGCTAATCAATATTAAAAGCAAAATTGCAACGAAATTGTGCGAATTTTCTTCAGATTATGTGCGAATAAGTTTTTGAAGGCATTTTCTGTATATCATATCTCAAACGCTTTGGAAACAAACTGCATTATGTCCTCCGGCTTGTTGGCTGTCAGGTGCGTGTAGATGTTCAGCGTAAGCTGCACGGTGGCGTGACCGGCGAGGTACTGCACCGTCTTGATGGGCGTCCCGGCAAGTATAAGCTCCGTGATGTATGTGTGCCGGAGCTGGTGCGGTGTAACATGGAAGTCAAGTGATATATAGATCTCATGGTTTCGGATCTTATCTCCGAGCTTCAGCTCAGTTACGACCTCTTTACCGTCTTTGGGTTGCTTCACCGTGCGGCAGCTTCTGACACGGATCACATCCCAAAGCCGCCTAAACGACGCCGCCGACATTGCATCGCCCTTGCTGTTGGCAATGACGAAGTCCCCTTTTGTGCGGGTTCTCTCCTCCGCAAGGCACTCGGCGAGCTGTGCCGGAATGGGTATATTCCGGCTTGCAGCATCACTTTTGAGATCTTCGGAGATGATCGCACTATTCTTCCCGTCCCATTTCACGGCTCGCTTGACTGTAATATGTGGGGTGTTGCCGTCTATCTTGACGCAGTCCCATTGAAGCCCCAGCGCCTCCTCCCGGCGCAACCCAGCATACAGGCACAGCAACACAAAAGTATACGCCTTGGTCCCCTTAACAGCAGCAACGAGCCGTTGCTGCTGTTCTCTTGTCAGCGGTACCTTTTCTGCGGCCGGTTTTCCTCCGGCTTTTAGATCCTCGCAAGGGTTTTTGCCGATCAAACCGTTGCGCTCTGCTGCCTTAAATATCCGTTTAAGCGTTACGACGATTTTTTTCTGCGCCGACGACGACATACCTGCGGCTCTGAGCATGATCTCTTTTATGTCATCATAGCTGACGTCTCGAATGCGCTTTGCGCCGATTACCGGGCAAATGTGATTGTTGATCGCATTGCTGTAATCGTTTTTTCGTTTTTGCCCGACCTCGGTGGTGTTCAGTCTGTACCACTTGGCGGCATATTCATAAACATACGGCTGCTCATCGGCGGCTGCCTGCATCGCCCATGCGCTGCGGCGCTCCTCGATTTTGGCACGAACCTCGGCCTTGGTTTTTCCGTACACAGACACCCATTTTCCCGTGGATGCGTTTTTTATTTGCTTACGATATTGCTTAGTCTCCGGATTATACGAAAACTCAGGTGCATTTTTCTTCGCCATATTGCTCCTTTTGCGTTAGAATGTGTTCGAATTGGACACATTTATCTTGCAGAGCAGCCTGCACCGTGTTATTATCAAAGGGCAGACTACTCCCTTGGTGACTCAAGTTGGTTTTCTGTACACGACTGCTCGGTGTTCCAGCACCGGGCAGTCTTTTTATTCGTCGGCTTTGACGTTTTTGTATATTGTTCGAAGATCTTCGTGCGACAGCACGACGCCGAAGCGGCGCTTTATGAGCTTTCCGGCGACTCCCCAATCCCAGTTGTAGTCGTCTATGTAGTGGACGAGGGCGCTCTCAATATCCGATCTTCGGTCGTCCGGCAGTGCCGGAGTCCTTCTCCGTGCCTGACCTGAATACATCATTCTGCGTTACGATTCTTGCCGTAAAAAACAATGCCCTTTTGGAGCTTCTTTCGATAGCTGCATTTTGCGGCGATCTCGTCGATGGGATTGGTGCAGCTTCTTGCGTCGCTGCACTCCTCGTATCGGCTGCAGCAGGAGTATTCGGTCGGGAGTTGGTCGATCACATATTGCAGCGCCGCCGCAATTCTGCTCTCGTAGTCCTTTATCTGTGCAAGCTCGCCGAGGCTGAATTCCTCGAAGCTTCCGCCGTTTTCGCCCTTGCGGGCAATTGAGATTTTGGGGTTGTTTCCACCGCCGATCCTTAAAATCACGCTGCTGTCAAACTGCAAAGAGTAGAACAGCTTGCGCTTTATAAGCTTCAGGTGGTCTTCACTGAGTCGATTTTCGGTGCATACGATCTGCTTCAGCCTTGGCTCTATCAGCCTGTATGCAGCCTCTTCCGGGGTTTCAAACAGGGATACCTGCTCTGTCATACCGTGACCGCTCCTTTGACCATATCCAAAAACTCGCTTTCGCTCAAAAACCTGATATCGGCTCCGGCTTCATTGAGAGCGTGGGCTTTTTCCTCTTTGCCGCTCATGCCGTCGTCGCCGACGACCGCAGTGTCCTGAACGCCGACAACAAGGAAGTCGGTTTTCCGTGAGACGCTCGATTTGACCACGGCACCGCAGTTCACGGCGATCTGCATGGCATCCTTTCTGCCTATGCTCATATCTCCCGTAAACACTATGTTTTTGCCGAAGAGCGGTCCGTTTTCGTCAACCACCTCGGTCGTTCTGCTCACGTCCGACGGACTGAGCTTGTGATAGTGCTTTGAGGGCTTGTGGTCTGCAAAGGTCTTGGCTGCCTCCAATTCAGAAAAGCGGCAGACCTTCACGTTTTCTTTCGCAACGAACTCCCAAACGCTCGAAACGCCGTCTCTGTTCATTGCGCAGAGGACTATACCGGCACACACCTTTGCGTCGTCAAGTGCATCGTGGTGATGCTCGACCGGGACACGCAGAGCCTCAGCGCAGGCCATAAGCGACTTGCTGCCGTGAACGAAGGGAGCCGCTGCGTCCATGGAGTCTGCGTACCAAAATTCGGGCAGCTTTACGGAGGAGGACTGCTTGAGTACGGACATATCGAATTTTGCGTTGTGGGCAAACACGGGAGTATGCTCATCGAAGAAGTGAGCTATTTCCGGGCAGAGTTCGTCCAATGTTTTCGCATCGGCGACCATTTCGGGGGTTATACCGTGGATTTCAATGTTGCGAGGTGCAAAGTCTCCGCATATCGGCTTTATCAGCGAGTAGTATGCATCCGCAATTACACCGTCTTTTACAGCTGCAATTCCGATAGAGCAGGCGCTGCTCATTTTTTCGTTTGCCGTTTCAAAGTCGATCGCTATAAAATCGTACATAATATCACCCTTTCAATGTGTCCAATTCGGACACATTTTTTAAATTCTTGCTCGTAGCTCTACCACTCGACCGAGTATTACTACGGGCAGTTTTTCTATATCTTCATTGCTGTAGAACAAAGGATCGTATGCAGGGTTGTTTGCGATCAGGGTTATCCCTGCGGCGCTCTTTTTGACCTTCTTTACCGTTGCATCGTCACCGTTGACCAAAACTACGGCAACTTCGCCGCTTTCTACGTCCGGCTGCTTACGCACAATAACTATGTCGCCGCTGCTGATTTTGGGTTCCATGCTGTCTCCCTTGATCTGCAGCCCGAAATATTCTGCACCGCCTACCGCCATGTCTGCGGAGATATCCTCCCAATCAATAACCTCCTCAATGGCGTCTATGGGGATGCCTGCCGCTACCCGTCCAAGTACAGGAATGCGTATGTAGTCACTGCGGACACTGGTAGGCTCATCGTCGCCGAGAAGGTATCCGAGAGATACCCCAAAAAAGTTTGCTATGCGTTTGTAGGTTTCAAGATCCGCTTCATACTTTCCGGTCTCGTACCCGGAAAGTGCGGCTTGGCTTACGTTAACTGCTGATGCAAGTTCAATTTGCTTTATCTGTTTTTTGCTTCTTAGGGCTTTAATTCTGTTCATAATATCAACCTCGTTAATATTAAACTACTTGATATTGGTTAAATTGTAAATCGTAAATCAAGAAACTTTAATTTTATTCTTGACAAATTGAATAACTTGAATTATTATATGCTCAAATATCAAGCAACTTAATATTGCGGTGCGATAAGGAGGTGATAAATCTTGAAGGGGCTTTGTGCCGCTCGCAAGGCGGCGGGCTACACACAGGTGCAGCTTGCGGACAGGCTTGGTGTTTCGCAGCCCACCATCGCAGTGTGGGAGACCGGCAAGGCATATCCGAGGACGGATATGCTGCCCGCAATAGCGGAAGCACTCGGCTGCACGATCGATGCGCTTTTTGCAGCTGCATCATAAGTATAATCGAAAGGAGGGAAAACACCATGGGCTTTTCGGCAGAATAAAAGTGAATCGGAATGACGCCGATGCTATGAACCTTTATGCCCGTGTTCAGCGTGGGGATGTTAACCAGTGTTCCTTTGGGTTTGAAATTGAAAGGGAGACCTTTATGGATCTCGGCGGCGGGCGTGTTCGCTGGGAAATCGAAAAGGTCAATCCTCTTTATGAGGTCTCGGTCGTGACCTTCCCTGCGTATGAGGAGACTGCCGTAAAAGCCCGCCATGCCGATTTTGAAGAGCAAATGCGGCGAAGGGCTTCGGCATGGCGAAACGATATGAGAAAAAGAAACTCGCAAAAACTATCGTGACATGACGCTGAGGGATGCAGCCGAGAGCATATACAGCACCCCTGAGGTCAGGACCTTCGTATCCGAGACGAGAGACTTTCTCTCCGGTGCTCGGCAGAGATCTCTCGGCGGAGCTGCGCTCACGGTGCCTGAAGTAATGCTTGACGTCGTGCGCTGCAGCCTTAACCGCTATTCCAAGCTGATCACCAAGGTTCGCTACAAGCCCGTTAAAGGCAAAGCAAGGCAGAACATCATCGGCGACGTCCCCGAGGCCGTGTGGACCGAAGTGGCGGGTGCGTTTAACGAGATAAATGTCAAACTCTCGCAGATCGAAGCGGATGCGTATAAAGTTGCCGGATATGTGCTTATACCCAATGCATATCTCGACGGCGGCAGTGATGTTGATCTGCTTGCCGAAGTGCTGGATCAGCTCGGCCAGTCCGTTGGCCTTGCTCTCGATAAAGCGATAGTTTACGGCACCGGCACCAAAATGCCGGTCGGCATCGTCACCCGCCTTGCGGCATCCGCTAAGCCGGCTTGGTGGGGAATGAATCAGGCAGACTTTACCGATCTGCATAGCTCGCACATTAAAAAGCTGGATCTCGCCTCTGCGGACGGGAAGAGCTTCTTCGGACCGCTGCTTTCTGCTCTCGGCGTCGCTCGGCGCAAGTTCGCAGTTGGCGAAAAAGTGTGGCTGATGAGCGAGACCACGCATACGGAGATTTCGGTTAAGGCGTTGGCTTTCAACTCGGCGGCTGCGCTTGTCTCCGGCGTAAACAATGAAATGCCGGTCCTCGGCGGGGAAATTATCGAGCTGCCGTTTATTCCTGACGGCGATATTGTCGGAGGTTATCTCAGCCACTATCTTCTGTGCGAACGTGGCGGCGTAACGCTCCGCAACAGTGAACACGCCCGCTTCCTTCAGGATCAGACCGTGGCACTTGCCGAGGGCAGCTATGACGGAAAACCGCTTTACGGCGAAGCCTTTTCCTGTGCAAACTAGCCGCACAAGCCGACCACATGAGCGATATAGGCTCACTTGCCGCCGACATTTGGGGAGCTGGATTTGATATGATCTGGACCCTCATGGAAAAGGCAAGCGCTGCGGCGGTGGAGGCGGACGTTTACGCTTTTCTTGCCGGTCCCTTCGAGTGCGAGGCAGATGCCGTCGCATCAATGCCTTTGCCTGAATTCAAAGAAAAAATTGTTGAATTCGTTAAGGGAAACGATCTCCGGAGTTTTTTCGGATATGCGGAAGCAATGATGAAATAAGCCTGCTGGATTTGCTTCTGCACCGATATTCGGATTTTGAAGCCGTAATGCAAATGCCGCTTGATACCGGAGCCGAACTCATTGAACAGGCAAAAGCAGCGCAGCGTGAAGAGCGCCTTCATTTGCAGTGGGCCGTACAGATCCCGTACATGGAGGAGTTTGTGCCGTTTAACGAATATGTAGATCGCTGTACGGGCAGAAACGTCGACTTGCGCCCGACTTCGGCTATTCTTAACGAAATAGCCGAGGCAGAAAAGGAGCTTTGCAATGGCTCTTGAAATCTTTAGGCTTGTAGGCAGCATATTCGTTGATACCGATGAGGCAGAAAGAAGCCTCTCCAAAACCGATAATAAAGCGGCAGGCGTCGGGGCTACGCTGCTCAGCGGCGTGAAAAGCGCAGCGAAATTCGGCGCCGCCCTTGTCGCCGGTGCAAGCGCTGCCGCTGCAGGACTTGTCGCTCTGACGGAAAGTACGAGAGAGTATCGTACCGAGCAGGCGAAGCTGCTTACCGCATTTGAGACGGCAGAGTTTTCGGGCGATGCCGCAAGGACAACCTATGAATCGCTCAACAGCGTTTTAGGCGACAGCGGGCAGGCAGTGGAAGCTGCAAACCATCTTGCCCGGCTCTGCAGCACAGAGCAGCAGCTCGCAGACTGGACGACCATTGCGGCGGGAGTTTACGGAACGTTCGGCGATTCGATCCCCATAGAAGGGCTGACCGAGGCGGCAAATGAAACCGCAAAGGTCGGATCCGTGACGGGCAGCCTTGCTGATGCGCTGAACTGGGTGGGGATCAGCGAGGACGAGTTTAATGCCCGTCTCGCAGCGTGCAGCAGCGAGCAGGAACGTGCTGCGCTCATTACAGACACGCTCAACGGCGCATACTCCGAGGCTGCCGATACATACAAGCAGATGAACGGTGAGGCTCTCGCCGCAAATGCCGCACAGGATAAGCTCAATGCATCCATGGCGACGCTGGGCGGCATGGTAGAGCCTATTGTGACAAACGGCAAGCAGCTTGTTGCCGATGTGTTGATAGGAGCGATGCCGTATCTGCAGAGCTTTGCTCAGATCGCCTTCCGTGATGTTGTGATAGATCCTATTTCTGCGAGCTATACGGCGCCCGCTTTTGTGTTGCTGCTGTGTGAAAAGTACAATCTCTTTGCCGAAGACGCTCGGAGGATCCTTTGCGGAAATGTAGACGTTGCCGGAGCGTATAATCCGCAAGCCGAAAAACCAACCACGATATGGGACTACTTATCGGGGATGAAGGAGGCGCTCGGAGGATATATCTCTGTTCGATACGCCGACGGCAGTGTGTACGTTGACTATACGGTGCAGAGCGGTGTTGTCAGTGAGCAGCACATTATAAAAGGGCTTAATCTTGTTTCGATAAGGACGACGATCGAATCGGAGGAGTACTGTACAAGAGTGTATCCTATAGGCAGCGATGGAACCTTGATTAACAGCGTTAACGGTAATAAGCCTGTTCTCATAAATGCCGAAGCGGAGAAGCTCATGGGCTGTGTGGTTAATCGCTTGATCGAGGTTAACAGTACAGATCCTGAGACCATAAAGAACGCCGGGCAGAAGATTTTGAACGAGTGTTCGGAGCTGCAGCCGCAGCTTCAGGTGTCGGCGATCGATCGTTCCGGAATCGATCCGACATTGCCGCCGTTTTTAACGGGGCAATGGGCGATCGTTGAGCTTCCTCATGCGGATTTGGAAACTGCCGTTCAGATCGTGGAGGTAAAAACCGATCTGCTTAAACCTAACAATCCGCAAATAACGCTTGGCAGTACTCCCCGAAAAATTACAACAATGCTTGGAGGCAGGAAATGACGACGGTAAAGATAAGCGGGGCGACGGCTTCCGCAGCGGAGCGGGAGGTCTATACCTCCGGCACGGTGGGGGCAACCCT
>SAMEA3663254__coassemble_148_pt1 | contig 16363 bp, 14 predicted proteins | sample SAMEA3663254__metabat2_low_PE_011 | metagenome-assembled genome bin SAMEA3663254 (sample SAMEA3663254) | pig gut metagenome | biome: pig gut; feature: pig-associated habitat; material: faeces | place: China | collected 2013 | reverse complement strand
GTCCTGCTCATGCTCAAGGCTGTTGCGGCTTTTGCAACGCCTCCATGCACAAGCAGTGCAGTCAGAAGCTGTTCATCTGAAATGCGTTTCGGCAAGTTCTCACCCCCCCATAAATTATTGTAAAATAGTAAACTCTGAAATTGCCGTCAAAAGGTTAGTTGTACGGTTTTGTCTGCATGAAAAAACGGATAAATCGTACAAGAGGCTTTTTGATGTACGATTTGTACGATTTTTTAAGAAGTGAAACCGTACATTAAAGAGGCAAATCTTCCTCAATATCGTCAAGCGGTAATTCAGCACGGCAGCACTTAAAGCCTCTGCTCCCATCGACTCTTATCGGAGAATTGCCCGTTGTTGTAGTCTGAATTACAATGCCGTGCTTTTTCGATAATTCCTTTGCAACATCATCAAGTACACATTTAGCTTTCCCATCAAAAGTGGGTGCATATTTTTGCACAAACTCGCTAAATGAGATTTGAGCGGTTTTGCCATCAGAAAGTAAATCTATTACACCGTCTACAAACTGCTGCTTATAATCGACTACGCCCTTGCTATAAGGCTTAGTCAACTTACGGAAGTTTACAGCTTCAACGGCATCAGAAGCAGTTACTGCTGATAGCCCTATTACAGAATTGCTTTCAGCAACACGAAAGCGCATTGTTTGACCTGACTTTGCGTGATTGCTTTTCGTATGAATTATAAGGCGGCAGTCGGGGTCATTGTTTTCAAAGTCCGGCATCAAAAGCAGCACCGAGCGGGAAGCGCTCACAATATCCGCCGAGCCGCTTATAAGGTCGTTTGCGCTGGCTATGTTCTGTCGCTTGTTCGGGTGACAAAACAGGCATATAACGCATTCTGTGCGCTCTGCAACGGCAGCAAGGGAGTGCATTATACGGCGAATGTGATTTGTGCGGCTCATGTCCACACTCTGACCGCACAAGCCTTGGAGCGGGTCAAGTATTACGAATTTTGCTTGTGCCTCTGCAATCAGAGCTTCGATTTTTGAAAGACCTGAAGCCTCTGAAACGCTCAAGTCCATTTCATAGGATTGAAGCTTGTCAACTATAAAAATTCGGCTTAAATCGCCTTTGACTGCGGCACGGTCGAGTCTTGAACGAATGTCTGAGGCGGTATCTTCCGTGCTGATAAACAACGAATTGCACGGCTCATAGGCTCTAATCCCTGTGCGATAGTCAATCCCCGTTGACAGGCATTTCATCACATAACACCCGAATTGTCCCTTGCCAATGCCTCCCGCTCCGGCGATAACCGTTATTTCACCCAGCGGGAAATCCGGCGAACGCAGGAACGGACGCTTTTCTGCTTTAACATTCGCTGCAACGGTGAGCGTTTTGACTTGTTTCCTCTCCTGCGCTTGCAGGGTCTTATTCATTAACACACACTCCAATACGGCTTTGACGGTCGAGCATTTCTGCAAGAGCTGGAACATTTACAAGAAATCTGTTTCCAGTCCTAATGCCAGGGCATTTTCCCTCCGCCACCAAAAGGCGCAGACGATGTTCCGACAGAATGCCCGTTGCTGCTGTTTGCCTGATTGTTTTGAATTCAGGTATAATAATCACTCCAATACAATTTATTACAAACACAATTGACTTTCGTCATTGTTCGTGTTATGCTCATATTATACAACCTAAACATGATTTTTGCAATCAATCTTAAAGTTTTTGTTGTTGAATTGGAGGGCATAAAATGGCAAGACCATGGGTTAAAATTAATGTTAAACGATGCAAAAGGTTGAAGCAGATTATTGATGAAACAAAAATCACGCAGTACCATCTCGCCGAGCTGACAAACATATCTCCGCAATCCATTTCAAACATGGTGCGATGCAAAGCTAATGTTACGGAAAAAACAGCGAGAGCAGTTGTCGAAGCCTTCCCACAATATAATTTTGAGTGGCTCATGGGGCATTCTGAATACAAGACCGAATTGGAGCAGCGGCTTTCTCCCAAAATCTTTGCCATTGTTAGCAAGAAGAAGAGGGAAAAAGCGGTAAATGGTTTTTTTGAAGCACACGGGCTTTCTTTTACACGATATCTTCCCGGCATTCCGCCAGATATGCCCGGAGATATTTTTGCTGAACTTCCACCCGCCGAGCAGCAAATGCACATTAAAAGAGCAATGTCAAATATGCAGTATTATCTGATAGAAACAAAATCTCAAAAGACCATAGCCGTTATTAGTAAACAAGAGTACGAAAACTTTGTTGCAGATATAAACGATTATGTAGAATTCAAATTTGATAAACTATTCAAAGATAAGGGAGAAAACTAAAATGGCTAATATACAGGAGCGGCGGGATAAGTCCGGCAAGCTTATATCCTATTCCATCCGTGTTCATCGTGGGCGTGGGGCTGACGGAAAGCAGCTCAAGCCGTACACGGCAACATTTGAGGTGTCCCCAACTTGGACGGAAAAAAGCGCAAGAAAAAAGGCTGAGGCTTTCGCCGCAACCTTTGAGAAAGAATGCAGAGAGGGCAAAATCTCCGACAGCCGTCAACGATTTGCCGATTACTGCGAATATGTAATTGACCTAAAAGAGCAACGAGGAAAGGCAAAGCACTCAACGATTGTTCGATACAGAGAATTGACGGCTCGCATATATCCCGCCATAGGGCATATAAAGCTGCGAGACTTGCGCACAGACCATCTGAACGATTTATATACCGCTCTATCTAAAGACGGCGTAAACAAGCGCACAGGCGGCGGACTGTCCGCAAAGACGATTATAGAGCATCACAGGCTGATTTCGACTGTCCTTGACCATGCCTGTAAAGAACAGTTGATACCCACAAATCCCGCCTCAAACGCCACGCTCCCAAAAACGCAAAAGAAAGCAGTTAACTACTTTCAGCCGGAGGAAGTTGCTGCTATTCAGTCAGCCCTGGAGAGCGAGCCTATAAAATGGCGCACATTGACCCACCTGCTGATTATGACCGGCGCAAGGCGTGGAGAGATACTCGGCTTAAAATGGGACAAAATCGACTTTGACGAGGGCAAAATATACATCTGCAACAATATTCTATATTCTCCTGACAGGGGCATATACGAGGACACCCCAAAAACGGAGACATCGATACGCAGTATCAAAGTACCTAAAGACACCATGAAGCTATTGAGGGAATACCGTGCATGGCAGTCAGCCGAGATAATAAGGCTCGGGGAATACTACGAGCGCAACGGTTTTGTGTTCTCTCAAGAAAATGGAAAGCCGATGCACCCCGACAGCGTAACGGATTGGCTCGCAAAATTCAGCAAGCGTCATGACCTGCCGCACATTAACCCTCACGCTTTCCGGCACACGATGGCATCCATACTGTATTTCAATCATGCCGACAGCGTCAGCATATCAAAGCGGCTTGGTCACGCTCAAGTAAGCACAACGGAAAATATTTATGCTCATATCATCGATGAAGCCGACAAAAGCAACGCAGACATACTCGAAAGCGTTTTCTTGAAAAAAGCTTGATTTTTGCGGGTCAGTTGAATTAAAGTTGAATTATTCCGGCTGTGCAATATGCAAACTTGCTCAAAAAGTTCATAAAAATAAGAAAAACCGCCTTAAAAAGGCGGTTTTTTTGGTTGCGGAGGAGGGATTTGAACCCACGACCTTCGGGTTATGAGCCCGACGAGCTACCGAACTGCTCCACTCCGCGATATTCTGCTTTCCTAAAGCTCTAACAGTATAGCACAGCTTAACACTCAAGTCAATACCCGCAGCGTAATTTTTGCCGTTTTTATTCCGCCGCCCACCTCCCCCGCCCTGCGGCGATTCTTCTTCCGTTCCCCGACACTTGCGCCCTCTGTTGATGTTGACGTTCGTTTGCAGCTATGTTATACTTATCTTTAATACCAAATTGATTGGAGTGTGTTAATCCTAAAATGGATGGAGACGGTAGTCAATTATCGCCGATAATTGCAATTCTTGCAATATTACTTCTTCTTGCCGCATATTTCGCTCTGGCGGAGACCTCGATAGCCTCCGTTTCGAAAGTGCGTATCAAAACCAGAGCCGACCGCGGAGACGGTCGTGCAAAGAAAGCCCTTTGGGTGCTTGATAACTTCGACCGTGCAATAACCACGATCCTCATAGGCACCAACATCGTTCACATCAGCGCCGCAACGATCGTCACCGTAACCGTGACGAAGCTTGTTTCCGCAAGCGGCGGCGACGTCGGTGCTGCGGTCACGATCAGCACCTTCGTCACGACCCTCGTGGTATTCTTCGCCGGCGAAATGCTGCCGAAGAGCATTGCGAAAAAGTACAGTGAAACCATCTCTCTCGCCGTTGCGGGGACCTTGAGCATCTTCATGTGGCTGTTTAAGCCGCTTGCCATGCTCCTGTCCGCCATCGGCAACTTTGCCGCCCGCTTCGTCAAAAGCGACCCTGAGATATCCGTCACCGAGGATGAGCTTTACGACATCATCGAGGACATGACCGAGGAAGGCAGTCTGCGTGAGGAGCAAGGCGAGCTTATATCCTCCGCCCTCCAGTTCGGCGGCACGACGGTCGAGAGCATTCTCACCTCAAGAGTCGATCTTGCCGCAGTCGACGTCTCAATGAGCAGCGCCGACGTTCTCGATTACATACGAAGCGTGAAGCACTCCCGCCTTCCCGTTTACGAGGGCAACATCGACAACATTATTGGAATACTTCAGATACGAACCTTCATAAAAGCCTACCTGCACGGCAGCGTCGGCGACGATATACGCCCGCTTCTTGACGAGGCGTACTTCGTCCACGAATCCATGATGATAGACGATCTGCTCTCCGTTATGAGCAAACGCCGCCTCAATATGGCGATAGTCACCGACAGCTACGGCGGCACCCTCGGTGTCGTCACGGTCGAGGACATTCTTGAGGAGCTTGTGGGCGAGATCTGGGACGAGGACGACGTTGTGCATGAGCCGTACCGCCCCCTGCCCGACGGCTCTTGGGACTGCGATGCGGAAATGGCGCTTACCGACGTTTTCGAGCTTGTCGAGTTCGAGGACCCCGAAGAGAACCCCGAATTTGCAAACAAGCTGCTCGGCAAGTGGGCATATGAGCGCTTTGCAGCCATCCCGCAGCTCGGCGACAGCTTTGAGTATCACGGGCTGAAGCTCACGGTCACGGAAATGGTACACAACCGCATCATGCGCCTCACGGTCTCCCGCATCCCGGAAGGAGGTGACGGTCGCTGATGCTCGGCATATATCTTGCAGCCATTTTGGTCTGCGTGTTTTTCTCCAACTTCTTCTCATCCTCCGAAATGGCGTACTCCGCCTGCAATCGGGTAAGGCTTGAGAATGCAAGCGACGACGGCTCAAAGCGTGCCGCCGCCGCAGTCAAGATCGTCGAGCGCTTTGACGATACGCTTTCGACGATCCTCATCGGCAACAACCTTGTTAACATCGCTGCATCCTCGCTCGGCTCGCTTGCCGTCATGGAGCTTTTAGGCGACGGATACGCATGGGTCTCGACCGTCGTTATCACGACGCTCGTCATCATCTTCGGCGAGACGATCCCCAAGATCGTCGCAAAAAACAGCGCAAACCGTATAGCGCTGCGCCACGCCTACTTTATCCGCATTCTCAGCGTGCTGTTTAAACCGCTCATCATGCTCGTCGTGGGACTTATCCGCCTCATCTGCCTGCCCCTCAAGGGCGAGCGCACCGACGCATCCGACGACGATGCAGTCGAAGAGCTTACTTCCATCATCGAGACGGCGGAGGACGAATCCGTGCTTGACGAGGACCGCTCCGAGCTTGTACAGGCGGCGATCGACTTCTCCGACGTCATGGCGTCCGAGGTCATGACCGCAAGGGTCGATATGCTCGCTCTCGACATTGAGGACGACTGGGACGAACTGCTCAAGACCATTGACGAGTCGCCCTACTCAAGGCTCCCCGTTTATGAGGACGGCGTTGACAACATCATCGGTGTTCTGTATCTTAACCACTTCCTAAAGGCGCTTGCAGGGGACGAAAAGCCCGACATACGGAGCCTGCTCATGCCGGTCTGCTACGTCTACAAAACGATGAAGCTGCCCGCCGTGCTGAGCGAGCTGCGCCGTGCAAAGCAGCACCTTGCTGTCGTCGTTGACGAATACGGCGGCACCCTCGGCGTTCTCTCGATGGAGGATGTTCTGGAGCAGCTTGTCGGCGAGATCTGGGACGAGACCGACGAGGTCGAGGAGGAGATCGTCGAGCGTCCGGACGGACGCTTTGAGCTTGACGGCGACATGGTGATCTCCGACTTCATTGAGCTTATGGAGCTTAACGAGGAGGACTTCGACTTTGAAAGCGACACCGTCGGCGGCTGGACGATCGAGATGTTCGGCAGCTTCCCGAAGGTGGGCGACAGCTTCGAGTACGAGAACTTCACCGTCACCGTCCTGCAAATGGACGGTCTGCGAGTGGAAAAGATCCTCGTGCAAGTCCATCCGAAGCCCGAAGCCGAAGAATAAAGCAATAAAAAAGAACCAAAAGCAGGGTGTATTTTGTAAAGGAAGGTTTTACCCCCCCTTCGCAAAATACACATGACTGCGGCTCATTTGTGGCAAAGTGAAAAGCGGCTATGGGAAAGGACTAGAAACTCCGTAAGTAACCGCAACCGAAGCTACGAAAGGAGTCAGAGATCCGCTTGCTGGGTGGGCGCTATGAATAACATCCGCAACGCAGCAGAAGAAATCATCCTCCGGGAACTGATCTATGAGGAGGACGGTGCATGAGTATTCTGGAAGAATTGTGGTATGGCAATATCGAACCTGCGGAGTACGATATTTCACCCGACAAGAAATATATGGATATGCTTCAGCTAATCAGCCGGAACGAGGATAAGCTGCTTGCGACCATGACGGATGCGCAGAAAGAGTTGTTCACGAAATACGCAGATTGCGTAAGAGAGTATCAGGTTATGGCAGAGTGACTGCCGTTCCAGAACAGCTTTCGGCTGGGTGCCAGGATCATGCTGGAAGTCATGGCAAAATAATCGATCTAAGAGGGCCGTCCCCGGTTTGGGGACGGCCTTTCTGCGTTTAAGGTGTTATTCCTGTTGCGGATATTGTTTTGCAGCTTCTGTCTTATGTGGCCCAAACAGAGCGGGAGTTTATTCGCCAGCGGCAAGCAGACGGAATCGCAGCGGCAAAAGCGCAAGGTGTTCAATTTGGGCGAAAGCCGATGGCTCGTCCTGCATCGTTCATCTTGCTAAAAGATCAATGGAAGCAGGATCAAATATCCGCAAGAGCGGCTGCAAAACAGTTAGGCATCACCCACAGTACATTTTTACGATGGGTAAATGAGAACAATGGATAAAAAAGTACACTTTATCGTCCGGCTAATACTTGAAATCTTTTAGATTTGCTAATATAATGCAGTGTACATAGTTTCGACATATTTCGTGTGGTTAGCAAACCATACTTTGAAAACCATAGAATATGCAGGAAAGGATTGATTTTGGTTTGGATACTTCTGTAGTGGACATTTTGCTTGTTCTGGGACTATTTATATTCATCATATATGCAATATATGCAGATAAAAAAGACAGTAGTTCCGGCAGTAAGCCTACCCCAACGCCACCTCCTGTACCAACACCGAAACCTCCTGAACCGGCACCACCTAAAAAGGAAGAACAGAAGTTTGTTTCGATTTATGAGTACACTTCTGTGCAGAGTGTAAAAAAATGTGCCTATTGCGATGGAGAAAACAAATATGGCACAAAAGTATGCTGCATTTGCGGCAACGATATCGACAGCTGATTGGAGGAAATAATATGTTTTGCAAATGGTGTGGAAATGGCATTCAGCTAACGGATAAGAAATGCCCAAACTGTGGACGGGAGACCCCACCAATGTCGGATTGCGGTGGATTCTATAACCTGAAACATTCAAACGATGGTCCCACAGCACCTACGACAGAGAAAGTGATTGTGAAGAAAGTTCCCCACTGTGCTGCCGTAGAGAAGATGGAAGTCAAATATATTAAAGAACGCAAAGCTGCCAAAAAACATCATACAATCACAATGTTTTGTTTTATTGTTCTACTGCTTGCAATCGTCAGTTCTGCACTTTTGATTCTAAGCGTAAGCAACCAATTGGATGAACTTAAAGAGCAAATTGAGACACCTGCTTGTCCAACTGAAGCTCCCATAGATAAGTCGAATGAGGAGAAAGAGACAGATCCTCCCGAAGAATCAACGCAGCCTAGTTTTACAATCCCTAGTTTTACAATCAATATGACTGTGGTCAATGGTGAAACTATGGAAAGCAGCAACACCTATGATTTTGGCGATTATGCAAAGTCAGCTAAGGTGACTACTTCGGCAGCAGAAGGCGAAAACGGGCAGGCATTTGCAGTTTCATATACGCTCAACTAAGAAGCATCGGTAGATATAAATGTGAAATATGTCCATGAAAATACCGAAATGATCAGGATTTCTCTTATGAGTGGCAGTATCGCAGTAGTATAGGAAATTGGATTTCGGTAGAAGCCGACATTATTACGGTTGATGGAATATCGGTTGCAGCAGACGGTACGATTACTAACAATAACCAGCAAATATTACTTACAAATATATAGGAGGTTTTACTTATGACCAGTAATTATCAGGATTCTTATCAGGGAAGCTACGGCGGAAATCAGCAGAATGGGCAGCTGAGAGGCTCCACCAATTACACCGTGGATATGGTGCTTTGCATTGATGCAACCGGAAGCATGGAGAATCAAACCGGTGGTCAGCAGAGAATCATCAATATGGTTAAGCAGAATGCCCTGAATTTTTACGATGACATGATTAAGAAAATGGCTGAAAAGCATAAGCCTATGGCACAGCTCCGCGTCCGTGTGATTATTTTTAGAGATTTTATCGCAGATGGCGCAGATGCAATGAAGGGAACGGGTTTTTATCTGCTTCCCCAGCAGGCGAAGGAATTTGAGGAATGCATTAACGGTATTCATGCAGATGGTGGCGGTGATATTCCCGAAGATGGTCTGGAAGCGCTTGCCTATGCTATGAAATCTCCCTGGACAACCCATGGTGCAAAAAAGCGTCAGGTTATCGTTGTCTGGACGGATGCCGGTACCCATGAATTGGGTTATGGAAAAAGCTCCCCTTACTATCCCAAGGGCATGCCCGCAAATCTGGCGGAGCTTGAAGATTGGTGGGATGAAATGGATGATTATGCCAAGCGTCTCATTATCTATGCGCCGGACACCAACTACTGGAACTATATCAGCGAAAACTGGGAGAAGGTTTATCATGTTCCTTCTGCTGCAGGCGATGGCATGTCCGAGCATGACTATAGCGAAATTCTGGATCTGATCACGAATACAATCTGAGCAGTATGCCCTTTAGAATGAGGGTTATAGGAGGCGTAGATATGGGCAAAGCATTACCCTTGGACTTCCATACAACTGTTTTTTCCGGCGAAGCAAGAAAGACCTTGGGAGAGGATAATTGGGCATACGGTTTTTGTAAGGAATCAGGAACCATTGCTGTGTTTGATGGCTGTGGCGGTTCCGGTGCACGAAAGCACGACGACTATAACAATCATTCTGAAGCATTTATGGCTTCACGAATCTGCTCCGGTGCGTTTTATGAATGTATCCAGCAACACTTCCCGATAACCACTTCTCCGGATGTTTTTGTCAAGCAGATTCTCGAACCTTATCTGGATGATGTAATAAAAGCGAATGTTCCTACTGAGAAGTCTAACAGCATCAAAATAAAGGGTATGCGCACGCTGCCATCAACGATGGCAGCGGCATTAATCCAAGTTGAGAGCGAAAAAAATCTGCAAGTTAGCCCAATCTGGGCCGGCGACTCGAGAGTGTATATTTTGGATGCGACGGGTCTTTCTCAGCTGACAGTGGATGATTCCAACCAACCCGACCCGATGGAAGGCTTGTATGACGACGGAACTCTCACCAATGTAATTTGCGCTGATAAGCCCGTTCGTCTAAACTGCAGTACATTTACAGTTAAAGCACCATTTATGGTAATTGCGGCAACTGACGGATGTTTTGGATACGTTTCTTCGCCTATGGAGTTTGAAGGAATGATACTGCATACAATGCTGGAATCCTCAAACGTTGCGCAGTGGGAGGATAATCTGCAAAAACTGATAGCTTCTTATGCGGGTGATGATCACACATTATGTCTGGCATCCTTTGGTTATGGCAGTTTTGTATCCATTCAGCAGGAATTCAAGACCAGATACGACTATCTCCGTGAAAACTATTTGGAAACAGTGTGGGCAACGCCATGGGAAGATCGTGATACAAGACGTAATCTATGGGCAAGTTACCGACAAAACTATTTGAAGTATATAGAGGGTGAAAGACGATAATGGCAATGTTGGGCCGCTATGAAAGCACTACCGCATTATCAAATAGTGATGCCGGAAGTTGCAGATGGTGCTTTGCTATCCGTGGAGGTCAGGAGTATTTTATAAAGGAATTTCTGGAGCCAAAGTATCCTGAGAATGATACCACATCAAGTCCAGAAAAAAGAGCCAAGAAAATTAGAAAATGCGAAGCTTTTGAACAAAGAAAAACAAGAATATACAGTGCGATAAACGAGTATTCTGATGGAAATGCAGTTCGAGTCGTTGACTTCTTCCGTGTGGGCGCAAAGTATTACATGGTTATGCCCAAGATAAATCCTGTGAAGATGAGTGTTCAGGAAATTGCAAGGCTTCCGGAGCATGACAAGCGGAGAATTTGTACGGTAATTGCACATTCTGTAGCGCAGCTTCATGAAAGCAAATTTGTTCATGCAGATATCAAGCACACCAACATAATGCTTGTGCATTCTCGAACAAGTAAACTGACGGCAAAGTTGATTGACTACGATGCTGGTTTCTTTGAGTACGATCCGCCGACGCACCCGGAAGAAATCCCTGGTGATCAGGTTTACTTTTCGCCGGAAGCTTGGACTGCCATTCTTGGAGAAGAAGTAGAGCTTACTTGTAAACTTGATGTTTTTGCATTGGGAATCTTGTTTCACCAGTATTTAACAGGAAAACTCCCTGGGTACGATGAAGAAAAGTTTAGCTGTGTCGGTGAAGCTGTGGCCGCAGGAGGAAAATTGAATATTTCTTGGGATATGCCTGCTGATCTACATAGAGTCATTTCCAAAATGCTTGCAGCGAATCCAAATGAACGTCCTTCCGCACAGGAAGTGTTTAATAATCTTGCGAAGCCGGATAAGCTTTCCTACACCGTTCGACATGAGGTGGAGGGCAAAACAAGGGATTCTTTCACTTTTGAGCAAAGTGTAGGAAACTATGGCAATCGCAAGATTGCGGTTAAACACGAATCTATAGAACCCAGAGAATACGCTGGTTATAAGTATGACAGAAGGGAACCGTGGATAATAGAAGGTGTAACCGTAGATGATGGGACGGTTATCACGGTCAAGTATGTTAAAGATTTGAGCCAGCAGAAAACCGTCAGCTACACAGTTCAGCACAAGGTAGGCAGTAAAATTGTGGAGCAGACGGTTCATACTGCGAAAATTTGGATTAATGCGGAAAATAAAATTCCAATTGTAAAGGGTTCTCTTGAGCCAAAAACCTATGCCAGATGCAAATTTGAAGCGATCAATACAGACAAGCAGGATGGTGACTATATTCCTAACGGTACAATTATTACACTCAAATATACTGAAGTAATCATTGAAAGTGGTGCAACTCCGAGCGAAGGAGAGTTTGTAGGTGATGCGCCTGCACGGCCTGGCTTCTGGGATCTGGGCGATCTATAAACAAAAAGACAGCATAGAGGTGATGTAGATGTACTGCAAAAAAAGCAATTTCGTAATTACAGATAACAAATGATAGGGGGGCAACTGATGCAGTGCCCAAAATGTAAAGCGACAGTTCCTGGTGATAGCAAGTTCTGCCAGATTTGTGGCAGTGATGTGAGATCTGTGATATCTATTGACCATGGAACACCCAGATATGATCCGTTTTCAACTTTAGGAGATTTAGATCAAGACACAAACGCCAATATTCAGGATGATAATGTAATTGGTTTTTCACACAACGGCAGTAGAAAACGCATGTATTATGTTGGTGAAGACGGAGTGTGGCGTGACAAAGAAACAGATGAAGCGGAGCTAGATATTCCGCCAGTAGCCCCAAAGCGGAATACACTTTTCTGCACCGGATGCGGAAAACCCACACCGGCAGATTCCGTTTTCTGTGAGCATTGCGGAAAACAGCTTCTCACTATTCCAACACAGAAGAACTTCCACTGGAAAAAGTGGATGACGGTTGCAGTTTGCTGCGTGGTGTTACTGACGGGTATTATTTTGGTGTCAGCGGGATATGATAGTACACTGGACACCGAGGGATATCCCAACGGAGAAAATGCCTATATAGAACCTTTAAGTGACAGCTGTGACTTCGTTCTATGCAAAGGAACAGATACTTCCGGTAATACATATGAGTTGGTTGCCAACCAGACCGAGTCGTCATTAGGATATGAAATAACAGTAGGTGTAATTAAGAATAATACCTGGTTGTATCCGATGTCCTCAGACTTTCCGTTTTTAGGGGAAGATGGATTATTTCATGTTTCTGTGTCAATGGCAGGAGATTCCGGAACTTCTTTGGCGCAAGTAAATGAAGTAATTCAAAGCATTTACTTTGTGGATTCAGGTGCTTTTTTAATGGACAGCTATAAAGAAACTGATTCATGGGTAAGCACTTATGACCACTATAATATCATTTTCAGTTGTACTTCGCTTGAAAGCTACACAGTTAATTGCAAGGAATCAACCCTCCTTTACCGATATTCTGAAGCGACTTTCTCGAATGGCCAGGTTGAGTCCTATGGACGCATTTTCACAGAAAACGGAGAGATTGTTCTGTATACTGAAACATCCGGAACTTCTTCTGGGTGGTTGGAAGATCAGGTGTTCGATTGGAGCACATTGAATGTACAAACATTGAATCTGGATACTATAACCTCTGGTATTGCTGGCGTTCGTCCTGAAAGTATTCTGTCTGAAGGATTGGTATTTGCTTCTGATCAGTGCTTTTATAACACTAGTGGTCAGAAAGTGATTGACCTATCGGAATATATTATCGACATGTGGTATAATAGGGATATTTACTTCGAGGGTGGAACTTGCACATTTACCGCAGAGAATAGCCTTGGAACAGAATTCTTGATTACAATTGATAAGTCTGGAAATGTTTTGAGCGAAGTTGAAAAATAAACACAGAAAGAGAGGAAACACTATGTCTGACACTAAAAAGCATTCGTCGCTTTCGGCAACACTTGCTGTTTGTACACTCTTTGTTGCACTCATTAGTTTCTTTTTGCCTTTTGTAAGCATTAATTTTTTGGGCAAACATTCCTTTTCTACTATTGAACTAATTAAAGAGATTATCGATCATCCGGAATTTCCGGAAGCAGGTCTGCTAATTAGCTTGGTTTGCACCATCCTCGGAATTGTGTTCTCGTTGCTTGCACTGAAAAATAGAGGAATGGAAGTTGGTACAATCATTACATCTGCTGTTGGTATGGTATTTATGATTGTACCTATGGCAGAGAAAAGCGGTTATGGTCTTAGTCTTATCGACTATGCTGGAATTGGTTTCTATCTGTATGAAATAGCAAGTCTTGCTGCAATTGTTCTGTCTATATCGGCAAGGCATACATCCAAATCTGCAGAGTCTTCCGCGGATGGTAGAATTCCAAGTCCCGCACCCAAGCCCGCACCCAAGCCCGCACCCAAACCTGTTCCCCCTGCACCCGGGCCGATTCCCACAAAAAAGACTATCTGTCCTAACTGCAAAGCGGAACAGAAGAATGATGCTGCCTTTTGTCGATTCTGCGGTACTCCAATCAACAATAGTAAGTCCATTCCTCCCAAACCTGCTCCGGCACCCGAACCGAGGCCGAATCCTGTTCCGACACCTACGTCTACGCCTACAGCCAAAGTAAAAGATGGTAAGGTGATGTGCCCGCATTGTGGCGCAAGACATGTGACAGGAACAACATACTGCAAGTATTGCGGCACTGCCATAGTAGAAACAAGCCACGCTAAAGCCGATCCTGTGCTTGTAGAAGACCCGATACCCGCCCCGGTATATAAACCTATCTCTACAAACAAAGCAGAGAGAAAGGCCATCTGTCCCCACTGTGGTGCACGTCAAAGCGAGGATGCCATTATTTGCAAATATTGCGGAACTGCGATGAAATAAACAATCTATAATCTAAGTGCCACCCGCTTGGGTGGCACTTGCTATAAAAAGTGAAAATTATCCTTGACAAATCCCGTGCCAAGCTTTTGCTTCTTTTTCTGTCCCCTTCGCAGGACGGGGGTTTACATAGACTGTGATTTAATGTATAATGATATGATAGAATAAATCCGAGAATCACAAAGGAATGATAATGATGCTTGAATTTGAAGAATACAAGGTGAAGCTCAATGCGCTCAAGCCGACGCTTGACGATCTTCGCTCCGCTCTGCACCTTGAAGCCGCAGAGAAGGAGATCGAGGAGCTTGAGGGTCAAAGCGCAAGGGACGGCTTTTGGAACGACGTTGAAAATTCTCAGCGTGTGCAGAAGCGCTTAAAGCAGCTCAAATCCAAAACCGAAAACTATGCTTCGCTTTGCTCGAAGTGGGACGATATGTACACTCTCTGCGAAATGGCACTTGAGGAAAACGACGACTCGATGCTCGGCGAGCTTCAGACGGATTATGCCGACTTTGCCGAAAAGCTTGAGGAGACGAGGCTCAGCACCCTGCTCACCGGCGAATATGACGCAAACAACGCCATTTTGACCTTCCACGCAGGCGCCGGCGGCACCGAAGCGCAGGACTGGACGCAGATGCTGTACCGTATGTACAATATGTGGGCGGATCGCCACGGCTACACCGTGAAGCTCATGGACTACCTTGACGGCGACGAGGCGGGCATAAAGAGCGCCACAATAATGATCGAGGGCGAAAATGCATACGGCTTCTTAAAGAGCGAGCATGGCATACATCGCCTTGTCCGCATCTCCCCGTTCGACGCCTCCGGCAGACGGCACACCTCCTTTTCGGCGGTCGAGGTCATGCCTGAGATCAGCGATGACAATGAGATAGAGCTGCGTGACGAGGACATCAAGATGGACGTTTACCGTTCCTCCGGTGCCGGCGGTCAGAAGGTCAACAAGACCTCCTCCGCAGTCCGTCTGACCCATATCCCGACGGGCATCGTCGTTGCGTCGCAGGTCGAGCGTTCGCACTTCCAAAACCTCGAAAACTGCAAAAATATGCTTCGTGCAAGGCTTGCGGAGATCAAAGAGCGTGAGCATCTTGAGAAGATCAGCGACATAAAGGGCGTCCAGCAGAAGATCGAGTGGGGCAGTCAAATTCGCTCCTACGTCTTTATGCCTTACACACTGGCGAAGGACCACCGCACGGGCTTTGAAAACGGAAATATACAGAACGTCATGGACGGCGACATTGACGGTTTCATAAACGCCTTCCTCGCAATGAAAGCGGAAGCCTGAAAAAGTGAATAAAAACCCTCGGAAATGCAAAGCATTTCCGAGGGTTTTTATTCTTACTAATGTCAGACCTTGACCGACTCGGCGTAGCCCCAGAAGGTCTCAAGCTGAGCGTCAAAAAGCTCGGTAAAGGTGCCGAACTGCACCATGTAGAAGGCGTCGTCCGCCTTGTACACGACGGCGAGATACTTGTAATCCGCATCCTTTTCGCTCGCCTCGTACTGGAAGTAAATGTAATCCCCCTTGTGCATGACCGTCGCTTCAATGTCGTTTGTGAGTTTAAGGATCTGAGCATAGTCTTCCTCGGAAAGCGACGAGTCCACGCCGAGAGTTTTGAAGCTCTCGCAAAACACGGAGACCACGGCATCGTCGCTGACGAAAACCGCATCCTGCCCCTCGTTAAGCGAATCCTCCCGTGCGAAATCGTCGGTCAGCGTGATCGTAAGTCCGGCAGCCTCAAAGTCCTTCGGATTTGCGGTGCAGGCGCAAAACACAAGGAGCGCAAGCAGCAGCGGCAATAATTTAAACAGCTTTTTCATCGGAACACCTCAAACCTTTCTCAGCTCTTATCCCTTATCTATAATAACCGTTATCCGTTCCGATTTCAAGTAATTATTTGATCCTGACGCCTCAAAACACCTTGTCGCCGTTTTCAACGGGTTCCATGGGGCAGAGCAGCACAACGCCCTGTTTTGAATCCCTTCCCAGGATGCGCACCTCGCTTTTTACGCTGCCTATGTGCATCGGTTCGATTATAAGGTTGGTGATCGCACCTGCGACGGTGGCGATCATAACGGTGACAGCCAACGCCACAACGGTCAGCGGAAAACGACCGTATTTGCGGCATTGC
>SAMEA3663254__coassemble_133_pt1 | contig 17227 bp, 13 predicted proteins | sample SAMEA3663254__metabat2_low_PE_011 | metagenome-assembled genome bin SAMEA3663254 (sample SAMEA3663254) | pig gut metagenome | biome: pig gut; feature: pig-associated habitat; material: faeces | place: China | collected 2013 | reverse complement strand
GCGCAGTTGTCTACCTCGTCGGTACGGCGATCTACGGCAAGAACCGTGCAGCGAGAAAGCTCACTCTCGGCTAAGCGTCGATACTTACAATAAAAAAATTCCGGCTCATTGAGCCGGAATTTTTTTATACCTAAACAGCCGCAAAAAGCTCCCGATTTTAATAAATCGGGAGCTTTTTATCTGATTTAGGCTTCGCCTCTTTCGCGAAGTGCGTCCTTGCGGGAGAGGTCGATACGGCCGCGGTCGTCGATGTTCATGACCTTGACCCAAGTCATGTCGCCGACCTTGAGAACGTCCTCGACCTTTTCGGTGCGCTTGAACTCAAGATCTTTTATCTTGACGAGACCGTCCTTGCCCGGAGCAAGCTCGACCCAAGCGCCGAACTCGGAGCGGATGTTGCTGACCTTACCATAGTACAGAGCGCCGACCTCAGGCTCGAAAACAATGTTCTCGATGGTGGTGCGGGCTGCACGGCATGCCTCGATGTCCTCGGAGGCGATGTAGATGGAGCCGTCGTCATCGATGTCGATCTTGCAGCCGGTGTCGGCGGTGATCTTCTGAATGACCTTGCCGCCGGAGCCGATGACCTCACGGATCTTGTCGGGGTTGATCTTCATCTGTATCATCTTGGGAGCGGTCTTTGCAAGCTCCTTGCGAGGCTCGGAAATGACGGGGAGCATGACCTCGTCGAGGATCTGGAAGCGAGCTTCACGGGTGATCTTGAAAGCTTCCTTGACGATCTCGTGCTTGAGTCCGTCGTTTTTAAGGTCCATCTGAATGGCGGTGATGCCCGCCTTGGTGCCTGCGACCTTGAAGTCCATCTCGCCGTGGAAGTCCTCAACGCCCTGAATGTCGATGAAGGTGGTGAAGTCGTCGCCGTCCTGAATAAGACCGCAGGAGATGCCGGCGACGGGCGCCTTGATGGGGACGCCTGCGTCCATGAGTGCGAGGGTGGTGCCGCAGATGGAGCCCTGAGAGGTGGAGCCGTTGGAGGACAGGATCTCGGAGACTACACGGATTGCATAGGGGAAGTCCTCGACGGAGGGAATGACGCTTTCCAGCGCCTTCTCGACGAGAGCGCCGTGGCCGTATTCACGGCGGCCGGTGCTGCGGCTGGCACGGGCTTCACCCGTGGAGTATGCGGGCATATTGTAGTGATGCATGAAGCGCTTCTCTTCCTCTTCCCAAATGGTGTCGAGCTTCTGGGACATGGACAGAGTTGCGAGGGTGGCGATGGAAAGGACCTGAGTCTGACCGCGGGTGAAGAGACCGGAGCCGTGGACTCTGGGGATGATGCCGACCTCGGAGCCGAGGGGACGGATCTCGTTCATTGCACGGCCGTCGACACGCTTGCCCATGAGCAGCCACTTCTTAACGACCTTCTTCTGAAGCTTGTAGAGGATCTCGTCCATGAACTGCATAATGTCGGGATGCTCCTCGGAGTACTTCTCCTCCATGGCGGTGACCCACTCGTTGACACGGGCTTCACGGACGTTCTTGTCGTCGGTGTCCATGCAGTACTCCATGCCCTCGAACTCGTTCTCGACGAGCTTGTTAAACAGCTCCTCGTCGAAGGAGGCATGCTCATACTCAAACTTGGGCTTGCCGACTTCCTTCACCATCGTGTCGATGAGGTCGAGGACGGGCTGAAGATGCTCGTGCGCCTGAACGATGCCCTCGTACATGACCTCGTCGGGGACCTGATCCGCCTCGGACTCGATCATGACGATCTTCTTGTGGGTTGCGGCGATGGTGGTGGTCATCCGGTTGGTCTTGCGCTGCTCCTCGGTGGGGTTGAAGAGATACTTATCACCGTCCCAGCCGAGAACGATGCCGGCGATGGGTCCGTTAAACGGAACGTCGGAAATGGAGACGGCTGCGGAAGCGCCGATCATTGCGGTAATTTCGGGGCTGCAGTCACGGTCGACGGAAAGCACCTCGCAGGCAATGACGACGTCGTTGCGCAGGTCGGAGGGGAACAGGGGACGCATGGGGCGGTCGATGAGGCGGGATGCCAGCACTGCGGGCAGGCTGGGCTTGCCCTCACGACGCATGAAGCTGCCGGGGATGCGACCGACTGCGTACAGCTTTTCGTTGAAGTCGACGGCAAGGGGGAAGTAGTCGATGCCGTCCTTGGGACGTGCGGAAGCGGTGCAGGTGACCAAAACGGTGGTCTCACCGTAGGTGACCAGAACTGCTGCGTTGCAAAGCTCCGCCATCTTGCCGACCTCCATCTTCAGGGGGCGGCCTTCGTATTCGATCTCGAATTTTCTGTAATTGGGGAATTCCTTGTGCTTGATTATCATTCGTATGACTCCTTTCTTTGTATCGGGAATCGGAGCATAGCACTTGAAAATACGCCGATGCTCGGCGCATTTTCAAATACTAAGCTATCCGACTCCCGAATGTGTAGATGTAGTGTCCTTTTAAATATCAAAAATGCCAAAGCATTTTAAGATAATTTTAGCTTTCAGGGCATTTGCTGAGAAAGCAAGAATACAAAACCATGGGGCAGCAGGGGAGTTTGAGGGGACAAGGTCCCGCTCAAATCGGATTATAGCCATCAAAAACGTCTGCTTCGTCAGACTTTTTGACGAGCGTAGCGAGATTTTTGTGAAACACTTTTCACAAAAATGTGGCGTCCTTTTATCTTAAAATGCTTTGGCATTTTAAGATAAAAGGCAGACAATATGAAATTGTCTGCCTTAAAATACCTTCATACCCTTCGGAAAAGTGCGGGCTTACTTGCGGATGCCCAGCTTTGCAATGATCGCACGGTAACGCTCGATGTCCTTCTTTGCGAGGTAGTCGAGCAGTCTGCGGCGCTTACCAACCATCTTGTACATACCGAGACGGCTGTGGTCGTCGTTGGGATGGACCTTGAGGTGAGCGGTCAGCTCACGGATGCGCTGAGTGAGAATGGCGATCTGAACTTCGGGAGAACCGGTGTCGGTCTCGTGAGTTCTGTTTTCTGCGATAACGTTGGTCTTAGTCTCTTTGGTGATCATAATGATACCCCTTTCAATAATATTTCATACCCAATGACCAAGTAAGAGGGCTGAAAGGTGCCGCAGATACTGAGTGCACGGGTCAAGCTTACTTATGTTATCACCAACGGCAGCATTTGTAAAGCTTTTTTTGCGGAAAGCCTCACTTATCTGCGTTTTCGGACTCCGTCTGCTCCGCTGCCTTGCGCTTTTCGGCTTCCTCCTCCTCAAGCACACGGTATGCGACCTTGCCGACGAGGGTCTTGGGAAGCTCCTTGCGGAACTCGATGTCGTAGGGCATGGCATACTTTGCGATGTGCTTGCGGCAGTAGGCAAGGATAAGCTCCTTGGTGTCGTCGTTTTCGGGGACGCCGGGCTTGAGCATCACAAACGCCTTGACCTTCTGCATCTTGTACGGGTCGGGAACGCCGATGACGCAGCTCATGTGGATAAGCTCGTTTGCGTCGAGAATGTTCTCGATCTGTCCGGGATACACGTTGTAGCCGGAGGTGATTATCATGCGCTTTGCTCTGCCGCGGAAGTAGATGAAGCCCTCGCTGTCCATGACGCCGAGGTCGCCGGTGTATATCCACGTCAGACCGTCGGCATGACGGCGGAGGGTCTGAGCGGTCTCCTGCGGGTGGTTTATATACTCCATCATCACGGTGGGTCCGGCGATAAGTATCTCGCCCTCCTCGCCGTAGGGAAGCTCCTTGTCGGTACCCGGCTCGACGATCTTGTAATAGGTGTCGGGGAACGGCAGACCGATGCTGCCCTCCTTCGCCATATGCGGCGGCGTGAGGCAGGATGCGGTGACGCACTCGGTGGTGCCGAAGCCCTCACGGATCTGCACCTTGCTGTTGTGGTCGTACAGGAACTTGTCGAACTTCTTTTTAAGCTCGACGGACAGGCTGTCGCCGCCGGAGAACACGCCCTTGAGAGAGCTGAGATCGGCGTTATTCATGTAGGGCAGACGCAGCAGCGCTTCATAAAGCGTCGGTACGCCGGCAATGAAGTTGCACTTGCACTTTACGACCTTCTTTGCATAGTCCTCTGCGGTGAAGCGGGGGATGAGTATGCATCTGCCGCCCTGCGACAGCATGGTGTGGATGCAGACGCCGAGACCGAAGCCGTGGAACAGCGGCATTGCGGCAAGCATCTTGTCGCCGACACGGAACATCGGGTTTGCGGCGATGACCTGCTGACCGAGAGCGTTGAAGTTGAGGTTTGAAAGAAGGATGCCCTTCGTGGTACCCGTGGTGCCGCCGGAGTAGAGGATGACTGCCGGGTCCGATCCCTTGCGCTCGACCTTGTAATTATAGAAGCAGTGGCGGCTGAGCTTCAAAAAGTCTTTCCAACGGATGACGGGAGCGTCGTCCGGGATCTTCTGTACCTTGTTTATGCTGTCCATTATCATGGTGCCGGCTTTGAGCGGCTTTGAAAGCTCGTCCTTTACGCTTGCGATGACGATATTCGTAACGCCCGTGTTTTTGCGGATGTTCTCGAATTTGCCGTAGAACTGATCGAGGGTGATCGCCGTCACGGAGTGAGACTCGTTTAAATAGAACTCGATCTCCTTCTCGGCGGAGAGCGGGTGGATCATGTTGCAGATGCCGCCGACGAGGTTCACGGCGTAGAACACCTGTATCGCCTGCGGGCAGTTGGGGAGTGCAATGGTAACTCTGTCGCCCTCACGCACGCCGATGGTCTTGAGTGCCTTGGCGCAGGTCTCGATCTCCCTTATAAGCTCCTTGTAGGTGGTGGCTTTGCCGTAGAAATCGAAGGCGACGTTGTCGGGGTACTTCTCCGCAATGTTTGCGACTGCCTCGAACATGGAACCCTGGAAGTAATCGAGGGTAAAAGGAACATCGCCCAAATGCTCCTTCCACGGCGCTTTTGCGGTTATAACGCTTTGCTCATTCATGTTTTGCCCATATCTCCTCAAACATTTTTATGCTTTTTGTATAGGGTGATTATAATACCCCCACCTGCGATTGTCAACGATTCGGCGCAAAAACCCCACACGCCAATGCTTAAAATTATTGAAACGTTACAAAACTATCAATTATTTTTGGTGAAAAGTATATAATTACATAAATCAAGTGAATTTGTATAATTTTATAGTTGACAAATGTGGCAAATAAGTATATGGTTATATGCAAATCAGGAAAATGTTCAATTACATGGCAGGAGGTACAACATGAATGACCTTAAAAGACTGCCGTCGCAGGAAAAGCCGTGGCTGAAGTTCTTCAGCGAGGAAGCAATAAATGCGACGCTGCCGAAAAAGACGATATACAGCTATATGCGAGAGAAGAACGAGGGATTTGAGAAAAACACCGCCATCAACTTTTTCGGAAACAAGATAAGCTACGGCGAGTTTCTCGGCACCGTCGACAGCTGTGCCGCCTCCTTTGCCGCTCTCGGCGTTGGCAAGGGCGACGTCGTCGCCTGCTGCTCTGCGACGATACCCGAAATGGCGATCGCCTTGTACGGACTCAACAAGCTCGGTGCGTCAATGCTGACGCTCGATCCGAGAAGAAGCGTGCCGGAGATCGGAAGCTTTCTCTCTGCGGCAAGGGTGAAGGTGCTTCTGCTGCTCGACCTTGCCTTTGAGCATACGGCAAAGCTCGTGTCGGAGCTTGACTTTATCGGGACCGTGGTCATCATCTCCGTTGATAATTATATGCCGTTTCTTGTCAGGAAACTCAAGGCGCTCACGATGCCGCCGCCGAGCATCCCGTACTCGGAGCGGATCATTGACTGGAAGCGCTTTCTGCGCATCGGCGCAGGGCGCACGACGGAGACTGCCGAATACGGAGAAAACGAGCTTGCGGCGATAACGCTCACCGGAGGAACGACGGGTGCGCCGAAAGGCGTTATGATCTCGAACGACGGCTTCAACTCCATAGCGGAGGACTTCCGCTACTGCGGCGTCGAGTACACGAGGGATCAGCGCTTTATGGACATAATCCCCGCCTTCTCGTCCTACGGGATCGTTGCGAGCCTGCATATGCCGCTGTCTTTGGGTCTTGAGCTTGTGATGATACCCAAGTTTGACCCGAACAAGGTCGGCTACTACATAAAGAAATACAGACCCGCCCACACGCTGCTTGTTCCGGCTCACTACGAGAAGCTGATGAACAGCAGGGAGATGGCAAAGGGCTTCGACCTCGGCTTTTTCCGAACGGCGGGAAGCGGCGGCGACACCATGAACGAGGGCCTTGAGGCAAAGCTCAACGGCTTTCTGTTCGAACACGGCTGCAAATATCCGCTGTCTCAGGGCTACGGCATGAGCGAGGCGTCAAGCGCCGTGTCCTGCTGCTGCAACGGAAATTTCAGAAGCCTCAGCGTCGGCTACCCGCTTCTGACGACGACCGTCGGCATATTCAGACCCGGCACGACCGAGGAACTCGGCTACGGCGAGGAGGGCGAGATCTGCATCACGGGTCCCAGCGTAATGCTCGGCTACTTCAATAACGAGGAGGAGACCCGAAAGGTCCTCTTGGAGCATCCCGACGGCAGCACATGGATACACTCCGGCGATCTCGGAAGCATCGACGAGGACGGCTACCTGTTCATAAAGGGGCGCATCAAGCGCATGATAACCCGTGCCGACGGCCACAAGATATTCCCCGTGGCGCTTGAGGGCATAATCGGCAGACACAGGGACGTTCTGAGCTGTGCCGTCGTGGGGGTCAGAGACCGCCTACACGCTCAGGGGATGCAGGCGCTTGCGGTCATCCAGCTGAGGCCCGACGCCGACACGGAGACGGTCAGAGCGGAGCTTTTCGCAATGCTTGAGTATGAAGCCGAGGAGCGGGGCAGACCGCAGTTTATGGAGTTTGTCGGAGAGATGCCCCGTGCGGGCATGGGCAAGATAGACTACAAAAAGCTTGCGGACGATTTTGAAAAAACAAGGACTGCTTGATAAAGGAGATATAACGAATGAAAAAGACGATAAGAGTCTGCCTTTGCCTCACGCTTGCCGTGCTGATGCTGCTCGGCACCTGCGCATTTGCCTTTGCGGACAGGGAGAAGGTCAACTGCTACGACTACGGTAAGTATATGTGCGTCGGCGACAGCATCGCCGCCGGCTGCGCTCTTACCAAGGACGGCAGCGAGACGTATTTTGACCAGAACGCCGAGAACTTTGAATACGTTTACAGTGAGGACTACATATACCTCGGACACAACTATGCGGTCGTGCCGCAGGCGTACCACTCTCTCGTGGCGGAGGGGCTGAATGCGGAGCTTTTACAGTGCGCAAAGAGCGGTATGCGAGGCGTTGAGCTGAGGTACTGGCTCGACGGCGTGTACAACGATTACGACGAGACCCGTTCGTGGGACAACATCTATTTCGACATCGACGGCAACGGCTTTACCCTTGCAGACCTCGACGCCTACAACGAGATCATCGACTACCCCGCAAAGGTCCGGGAGGCGGACGTCATCTCGATAAACATCGGCTCGAACGACGTGTTCTCCTTCACCTTCGGCGTCGTAATCGGCGAGCTGACAAATGACTCCGACGACCCCACCCTCAAAGCGATAAAGGAATACCTTGAAAGCACCGGCAACGTCGGCGCCGCCTTCGGAAAGCTCATCGACGCATATCAGAGCATGGGCAAGCTTCCGGAGCTTGCGGCGACCCTCGTCGATGCGCTGAACACCACCTACGAGCAGTACAAGGTCAATTACGATGCGATTATGGAGAAGATCCTTGAAATAAATCCCGACATCGTTGTGATAAACGTGGGCGTGTTCAATCCCCTCAGATACGTCGGCTTCGGCTCCGACGGCAGCACCGACATCAGCTTTGCGGCAGAGAGCGTCGTTGAAAAGATGAACAATATGCTCAAGGGCTACGAGCAGAAGTACGCAAACTGCCACTACGCCGATGTCACGGACACCGAGACCTATGAGCAGAGCTATAACGACCCCCTTTTCTGGCAATACTTCACTCTCAAGGTCCATCCCACCATCGCCGGACATAAGTACATGGCGCAGCAGATACTCAATGTCGTTCCCAAGACCCTGCCCTTTGAAGACGTAAAGGCGGGCGACTGGTGCTATGAGGACGTGCTGTACTGCTACGAAAACGGACTGATGAAGGGCGTGAGCGACACAAGATTTGCGCCCGACGACACGATGACGAGGGGAATGGTCGCTACGGTCCTGTACCGCATGGCGGGCTCACCCGACGTGAGCGGGACAAAAAACCCCTTCAGCGATCTTGCGGAGGGAAGATACTGCACCGATGCGGTGCTGTGGGCTTATGAAAACGGAATCATTCTGGGCTACAACGACGGCAGCTTTAAGCCCGACCGACTCATCACAAGAGAGCAGCTTGCAACAATGCTGTACAGATACGCCTGCGCCTTCGGCCATGCAGACCCCAACGAGAAGAACACCACGGCGCTTGCACGCTATATAGACAGCGGCAAGGTGTCCGACTTCGCAAAGCCCGCAATGCGTTGGGCGGTCGCAAACGGAATAATCAAGGGCAAGACCCTGATTACACTCGTCCCGCAGGGTGACGCAACAAGGGCGCAGTGCGCAACGATCCTCGCACGCTTTGATCGCATGATAAACGAGTGACTAAATTTCCTTGGCCTTGGCAACATCCTCCGCAGCAATGTAGCGCATAGGGCATCGCCTCGCTTCAGGCCGGTCTCTCAGAAGATCGGCCCGGATGACCGCATTGGCTCGGCACTCGATGGTGTCACGGATGTTGTCCGTGTGTTGGCAAGCCGGAGCTCTTCCGGATTTAACTCAACGATTCACTTATCATTTTTGCGTCTGAACATATCAGGCACCTCCGTCCTTTGATCTGATACTGATTCTTGATTAAAATCGGAAAACAAAAAAAGACCCAGCTACCACATTGGGTAACTGGGTCTGAACCATCCGTATATGGTATAAACGGGAATAAACTTCGCCAAAAGAATTCAAAGCAAAACAAAGATACCGGGAGGGAAAATTGCCTCTATAGATGCGCCTCGCAGAGCTCAAAATGTAGGGGAATTTTCCCCTATTTTTTAACCCATTCATCGCTCCAAAATGGGTTTTCCCCTATGGTTAACCCATTAAAAATGGGATAGAGAGCATCAAATTTCCTCAAACAGAAACAGAAGTTCCAAAAAGAAAAAGCCCCGAAAACGTAGTGTTTTCAGGGCTTTTGAGCATTTTCTCACCGCGATTATCTCTTGGAGAACTGAGGAGCACGACGGGCTGCTTTGAGGCCGTACTTTTTGCGTTCCTTCATTCTGGGGTCACGGGTCAGGAAGCCTGCCGCCTTGAGTGCGGGACGGTAGCTCTCGTCTGCGACGATCAGCGCACGGGCAATGCCGTGACGGATGGCGCCTGCCTGACCGGAAACACCGCCGCCTGCGACGGTCGCTTCGATGTCGACCTTACCGACGGTGCCGGTGAGGTTCAGGGGCTGACGAACGATGAGCTTCAGAGTTTCGAGACCGAAGTAATCGTCGATATCACGGCCGTTGATGGTGATGACACCGGTGCCGTTGGGGATGAGGTGGACACGTGCAACGGAGTGCTTTCTGCGTCCGGTACCGTACATATAGGGTCTTTTGCACTTATAAGTAGCCATTATCTCTTCCTCCTATCAGCGATCCCAGACTTCGGGCTTCTGGGCTTCGTGGGTATGCTCGGCACCTGCGAAGATGCGCAGACGCTTGAGCTGCCACTGAGCGATGGTGTTCTTCTGAAGCATTCCCTTAACTGCGAGACGCATTGCCAGCTCGGGGCGCTTCTCCATGAGGTGCTTGTACTGAACTTCCTTCAGTCCGCCGATCCAGCCGGAGTGAGTGCGGTAGTACTTCTGCTCCAGCTTCTTGCCGGTGAGGACAGCATCCTTTGCGTTGATGATGATGACGTAGTCGCCGCAGTCAACGTGAGGAGTGTAATCGGTCTTGAGCTTGCCGCGGAGAAGGTCGGCGGCAAGAGCAGCGGTTTTGCCCATGGGCTTACCGGCTGCATCAAGGATATACCATTTTCTTTCAACGGTTTCCTTGGTAAGCATGGTTGTGGACATATTTCTGCCTCCAAAAACAAATAATACTTTGACAATTCAGTGGCTCGCCGTTACAATATTTTCGGCGTGCCTTATTTTTATACCACAGGCGAGTGGGCAAGTCAACACTTATTTTAATTTAGATTTTGAAAACTCTTAAATTCTCCGAAAAGCTTCCGAATGCTGCGGAATGCTTAAATCGAATTTTAAAATTTACGAGGTCGCGATAATGAATATTGCCGCATTGAACGAATTTACGGGTATCATCCGCCGTGCCGTGGACGACTACGGCATGATAGAGGAGGGCGACCGTATCGCCGTCGGAGTCTCCGGCGGGAAGGACAGTCTCCTGCTCCTGCTTGCCCTAAAGCATCTGCAAAGCTACTACCCCAAGCACTTTGAGCTTGAGGCGATAACGCTGGAGCTGGGCTTTGAGGGCGTGGATTTTACCCCCGTGCGTGAGCTGTGCGAGGAGTGGGACATCCCCTACACCTGCCTGAAAACGGACATCAAGGAGATAGTTTTCGACATTAGGCACGAGAAAAACCCCTGCTCACTCTGCGCCAAGATGCGTCGGGGCGCACTCAACGATGCGATAAAGGCGAGGGGCATTTCAAAGCTTGCGCTGGGTCATCACTTCGACGATGCGGTGGAGACCTTTATGATGAGTCTTATATTCGAGGGCAGAATGAGCTGCTTCCGTCCCGTGACCTATCTTGACCGCAGCGGCGTTACGCAGATCCGCCCGATGGTATACGCAGGCGAGATGAAGATCGTAAAGCTGTCGCAGGAGCTGAGTCTGCCGGTGGTGGAGAACCCCTGTCCGCAGGACAAGACGAGCAAGCGCCACGAGATAAAGGAGCTTTTAAAGACCATGGGCGAGAGCTACCCCGACATGAAGAGCAAGATATTCGGTGCGATGCAGCGGCTCCCGCTCCCCGGCTGGGGCGTCGAAAACAATACCGACCTCGGCTGACGAGGTCAAAGCTTGCTTTGCGCCTCCCTCTGCCGCAGCAAGACTTGCACAACCTCATGGCTCTACACTTCCGAGGGAGCTGTCGGCGTAAGCCGACTGAGGGAGAGATTAAATAAGCGCCGCAGATTAGCGGGGTGCTCGTAAGACAGTTAAATAGGCAAAAGGCGTGACGAAAGTGGTCACGCCTTTTTCATGCAAGGATACCCGTACAGAAGTGCGCTCTTATCTGTTCGACAAACTGGAATTAGCTGCAGTCAATCGTTGGATACTGTTGTTTGCTTCCCATATTTTTCTTCCATTTCTTTCGTATGTGCATGAAGCAGTTCCAGCGCCCGTGTCTGGATGTGGGAGAGATTCTTTTGATCCGTATCTGCAAACTCGCGTTTGAGCCTCGCGGAAGCGATCGCATGGCTATCGTTCGGTCTGCTTTCATCCGCTGCCGATAAAAACTTTTGCAGCAATCCCAAATCGCCGGAGTAATGGAGTTCCACAAGTTTTGCCCGGTATTCCAGCTCCGCGGGGGTGATTCCCGGAAATTGTTTCATATCTACGGTATGCTGCGCTTCGTGCTTCAGAAGAGAAACGAGAAACCGCTCGCTTTCAAAATCATAGGCCTGCTCAATGCAGTTGATCGTGCCATCGGGCGAAGCCCAGCCGCCTGTCCCGAACCTTCCGAAGGTCAGATAATCCATCCAACCGCGAAATACAAAGCCCCTCAGAATATTGACCGTGTACTGCGCCGTACCCTCCGGCAGCTCTACGCTGTAAACGGCAGGTACGGTATCCTTCCAGACATAGGGACCGTAATAGCCCTGGGTTTTCCCAAAAAGCGCATGATAGCCCTCCGCTTCAAACGCCGATTGAAGCTGCTCCGTCAGAAGCGCCTCCTCTGCATCCGGCATATCCAGCAGGGCTTTTAACTGGGTCAGCAGCTTGTCAGCGGCCTCTGTCTCCGGCAACCCGCAATAAAAGGTATCACGGAAATAAACCTGATACAAACGCAGGATATCGTTGAGTTTGTCTGGTATTTCATACGTTCGGTATTCACAATTTTCAAAAATCGCGATATACGCTGGAAGAATGTCTTTGAATTCCTCGTGATTGCGCATGTATGCTATGGCACCTTTTATGTCTCCATTCAAAAAGAACCGACTGATTTGCATGCCTACGCTCTCCTCTATAAAAATAAAAAACGTTTTGCAGGTCTGTTTGGTTACATGTTATCAAATGGCCGAGAAGAATGCAAGAATTACCACAGCAGTTTGGTTTGAACTGCTGTGGCTGTTAACTGTCTTATGACCACTGCGCTTTACCTGCGGCGCATATTTTTAAAGATCAAAAGGAAATTGAAATCAAAAGCGCTCAAAAATACATGAACAGATCGCACTTTATCATGCCGTTATAGAGCTTGCGCTTTTTGGTGGCGGGGGTGCCGAAGCAGCGCTCAAACTCCGTATGCGATGACAGAAGGTACAGCTTCCAGTTTTCCGTGGCGCTCCACGCCTTGCCGAAGCTGCGGTACAGCGCCTCCGCCTCCTGCTTTTCCATGATGCGCTCGCCGTAGGGCGGGTTCGTTACGATGATGCCGTTTTCGGTCTTGCGGGCAAACTCCGATGCGTCCGCCTTTTCAAAGCGCACCACGTCGTCCACCCCGGCACGCACGGCGTTCTCCCTTGCGATACGCAGGGCAGCCGGGTCTATATCCGAGCCGACTATCCTGTAATCGCCGGAAAACTCCCTTGAGCGAGCCTCCTCGACCGCAAGGCTCCAGACGCTTTGGTCAAGCGTCGTCCAATCCATTGCCGAGAAGCGTCGGGAGATGCCCGGCGCTCTGTTTTTTGCGATGAGCGCCGCCTCGATGGGTATGGTGCCGCTGCCGCAGAAGGGGTCGCAGAAATCCTCCCTGCCGCGGTAGCGGGAGAGCGTCACCATTGCGGCTGCCATCGTTTCCTTTAAGGGCGCTGCGTTGTGCGCCGGACGGTAGCCACGCTTGTGAAGCCCGGCACCGGAGGTGTCGATGCACATGGACACGACGTCCTTCATTATCGAAAACTGTATCTGATAGGTCTCGGCGTCCTCCGGGAACCACTCGATGCCGTAGACACTTTTAAGGCGCTCGACGACCGCCTTCTTGATTATCTTCTGACAGTCGGAAACGGAGAACAGCTTTGAGTTAAGACCGTAGCCCTTGACGGGAAAGGCGGCATTGCGGGGGATAAGCTCCTCCCACGGGAGCGCCTTGGTCCTTTCAAACAGCTCGTCGAAGCTTTCCGCCTTGAATCTGCCAAGCTCGATAAGCACTCTTTCGCCGATGCGAAGGTTTATGTTTGCCTTGGCGAGCGCCATTGCGTCGCCGGAAAAATATACTCTGCCGTTTTCGGAGCGGACGCCGTTCAGCTTGAGACGCCGAAGCTCGTCCGAGATGGGACCCTCAAGCCCCAGCAGGCACGGTACGCAAAGCGTAAAATCATTCATGCTATCAATCTCCTTTATCTAAAACGATAATACTCGAAAACCGCCTGCTTGTAAACTTTAAAAGTTACATTTTATTCACCTTTGTTTTTTTCGCATATGTATAATATAATGTAAATCGGTATGAAATTTTACGTTCGGGGGTAACGAATATGAATAAAAAAGCCCTTATCGTCGAGGACGACATCAACATTGCCGAGCTTATCCAGCTCTACCTTGAGCGGGACGGCTTTGAGGTCTGCCTTGCATATGACGGAGGAAAGGCGGTCAGCCTGTTCCGGGAGTTTTCGCCCGACATCGTGCTGCTCGACCTCATGCTGCCCGTGATGGACGGTCTGCAGGTTTGCCGTGAGATCCGCAAGGACTCCTCCGTTCCCATCATCATGCTCACCGCCAAGGGCGAGACGACGGACAAGATCACCGGACTTGAGACGGGTGCGGACGATTACATGACCAAGCCCTTCGAGGTAAAGGAGCTGCTTGCGAGGATCCACGCCGTCATGCGCCGCAGCGAACCGGAGGAGACGGTCAAGGAGAAAAAGCTCTGCTTTGACAAGCTCGTTGTGAACCTCGATTCCTATGAGCTGCTTGTAAACGGCGTGCGTGTGGATACGCCGCCCAAAGAGATGGAGCTTCTGTATCACCTTGCTGCGTCTCCCAACATCGTGTTCACGAGAAACCAGCTTCTTGACGAGGTGTGGGGCTTCGACTACTTCGGCGACTCCCGCACCGTTGACGTACATATAAAGCGCCTGCGTGAAAAGCTTGAGGGTGTGTCCGACAAGTGGTCGCTAAAGACCGTGTGGGGCGTGGGCTACAAATTTGAAGTCGTGAAATGAACAGTATATTTTTCCGCAATTTCCTCACCACGACCCTGCTTGTGCTGAGCTGCTTTCTGCTGATAGGTATAGCCTTCTTCGTTATCGGTGAGAATTATCTTGTTGACGATACGACGCAGCGCCTCGACGCCAGCGCAAACGAGGTCGTGCGCTCCGCCTCGGCGATCAGCCGTGACGGCGACCTGAGCGGCTGGGACCTCCGCATGACGCTGAGCTCCGTCGCAAACAGCTCAAACAACCACATTTTCATATGCGACGCCGACGGGAAGATCGTGTCCTGCTCCGACAAGCTGCTGCATTGCAGACAGCACGAGGGCAAGGAGGTCCCCGCAAGCATTTTAAAGGCTGTCGGCAGCACCCGCTACGTCAGCGAGCTTACCGACCTCGGCGGCATCTACATGACGCAGCGCTTCGTCGTCGCACGTCCCATAAGCCTCGGCGGGGTGATCGCAGGCTATGTGTTTGTATCGAGCGAGGACGTGAGCGCCCTCGGTGCATGGCGTGCCTTTGCGGGCGTCATCATTGCCGTGTCGCTTGCGGTCATACTTGCGGCGATACTCCTGTCGCTCGTGCTGTCAAAGCGCTTGGCGCAGCCGCTCGATCAGCTCGCCATTGCCTCACGCAAGGTCGCACACGGCGACTTCACCGCAAGGGTCGAGAAGAAGGGCAAATGCGGCGGCGAGATAGGAACGCTCGTGGACTCCTTCAACTCCATGACCGAGGAGCTGCAAAAGTCCGACCAGAACCGCCGTGAGCTTATCGCCAACATTTCGCACGAGCTGCGAACGCCGATGACGACCATCGCAGGCTTTGCCGACGGCATACTTGACGGCACGATACCCAAGGAGCAGGAGGAGCGCTATCTGCAAAAGATCGCAGACGAAACGCACAGACTGTCCCGCCTCGTGCGGAATATGCTCGATATGTCGCAGGCGGAGAGAAAGGCGACCGACAAGAGCCGCCGCACGAAGTTTGACCTCTCCGAGCTGACCTTAAAGACGCTTTTGAGCTTTGAGAGCCGAGCCTCGGAAAAGGACCTCGACGTCGATCCGCAGCTCCCCGAAGATCCCATCATGGTCTTTGCGGACGCCGACTCGATAACGCAGGTCATCTACAATCTGACCGACAACGCAATTAAATTTGCGGAGAAGGGCAGCACCATAAGCATCAGAGTATATAAAAAGAACGGCAAGGCGTTCGTCGCCGTGAAGAATCGGGGCGAGACCATCCCGCCGGACGATCTGCCGTACATCTTTGACCGCTTCCACAAGTCCGACCGCTCCCGCAGCATGGACAAGGACGGCGTGGGGCTTGGTCTGTACCTCGTCAAAACGATACTCAACAGCCACGACGAGGATATTGCGGTGTCGAGCCGGGACGGTATAACGGTCTTTGCCTTTACCCTGCCGCTTGCGTAAGACCCCGAAGGAGAACGATATGAACAAGGATTGGTACGAAACGGATAACTGGTACGCTCCCGCAGAGGACAAGCCCCTGCCGGAGGAGAAAAAGCAGAGCGGCAAAAAGCCCTCTGCCCTGCGGAGAGCATTCTCCGTGCTTATAGTCCTGCTGCTGCTTGCGTCGTGTACGCTGTCCGGCATTGCGATCGGGATGCAGCGGGGGCTTCCCGACTACTCCGACGGGGACGTCGGCGACGACTCAAGCGATACGCCCGCATATGATTTCGATTCCGGCAATATGCCCGAAGACTGGCACGACTTTTTTGAATATCTATACCGCAGCGGTTCGACGCAGAGCACTGCCACCGTCCCGATGGAGACGGTCTCCGAGCGTGGAAGCCTCGAGCTCGATGTCGTCGGCAAAAACGAGGGCGAGACTTTAAGCTACGGCGAGATATACGCAAAGTGCGCACCGAGCATCGTGTATATAAAGGCTGCCGTCGAGGGCAAGACCGGCTACAACTGGGGTACCGGCATCGTCGCCTCCTCCGACGGCTACATCCTCACCAACACCCACGTTATCGAGGGCTGCAGCTACGCCGAGGTCGGAGTGTACGGCGGCAAGAGCTATGACGCTCTGCTTGTCGGCTACGACGCCGACACCGACGTTGCGGTGCTGAAGATCGACGCAAAGGGGCTTACGCCCGCAAGCTTTGCGCCCTCCTCCGGCGTCTCGGTGGGCGACGCCGCAATTGCGATAGGCAACCCCCTCGGCGAGGAGTATTGCCTCACGATGACCGACGGCATAGTGTCGGCGCTCGACCGCTCCGTGAACTATCAGGGCAAGACCATGCGTCTGCTCCAGACCAGCGCCGCAATAAACGAGGGCAACTCCGGCGGCCCGCTGATAAACGACAAGGGACAGGTCATCGGCATAACGAACATGAAGATAATCTCCGCCGCATCGGGCGTCGAGGGCATCGGCTTTGCCATCCCGACCGACACCGTGGTGCAGGTGGTGAATGCCATAATGGAGGACGGCGCCGTCTACGGTAGGGCGACGATCGGCATAACGGTCGGTCCCGTGACCGAGGAGATCGCCGAGTATTACGACATCCCCAACGGACTGTACGTCTCCGAGGTGAACGAGAAGTCCGACGCTTTCCGGCAGGGACTTTGCCCCGGCGACATCATCACACGGGTGAACGGCAAGCGCTGTACCGAGACCTCCGACATCGCAGACGCCAAAAACAAGTGCGAGGTCGGCGACAAGCTGAAATTCCGCATTTGGCGTGACGGCGAAACCATGGACATTACGGTCCGCATAATGGATTCCACCGATTTGACGGGCTGATTTCCGCTCATGCATCGTTAAAGCCCTTGAAAATATAAAAATATTCCCTGCGGGCTTTGCCTTGCCTGAACGAAAATCCGCTCCGTCAAATTATAGAGGCGAGAGGTAGGGCTGATTTCCGCTCATACGGCGTTAAAGCCCTTGGAAATATAAAAATATTCCC
>SAMEA3663254__coassemble_44_pt1 | contig 32277 bp, 32 predicted proteins | sample SAMEA3663254__metabat2_low_PE_011 | metagenome-assembled genome bin SAMEA3663254 (sample SAMEA3663254) | pig gut metagenome | biome: pig gut; feature: pig-associated habitat; material: faeces | place: China | collected 2013 | reverse complement strand
AAGCTCCTCGTTTACGATGTAGTTGCCCGCCTCGTCGGTGACGGTGAAGCGGGACGCGCCCGCATTGCGGATCGGGGTGAAGGTGATCTTGCCGATCTTATCGCCGTTTTCACTGTTGATAGCATTGCGTTCGGGCATGTAAACGTCCTCTTCGGCAACGGGGTTACCGCCGAAGTAGTAGTTTGCGCTGTCGCCTGCGTAGTTAACTATGTAGGTCTGGTAGTACAGGGCGTCCTGATCTGCCGCTGCATACATATAGGGGATCCTGTCCTCAAGGCCGTAAGCATACTCAAGGTAGCTGCCGACGTCGAACATGGAAGGCTCGGACCAGCTGCCGTAGTAGCCGAGAACGGGGATGGAGTGGGACTCGCCCAGTGCGCCGTCTGCGGAGGTAAGCTCGTCAACGAAGACGTAACCCTCGACGTATGCGCCGTTGTCGTCAAAGTCTGCGATGTTCTGGAGCTGTACGGAGACGGTAACTTCAACGCTGCCGTTTGCGGGAACGCTTACGGAACCGGCGTTGAGTGCCTTGAAGAAGAGGTATGCGTCGTAGGTGTCGATATCGCCGTCGTTGTCGATGTCCGCTGCGTCCTTGCAGGAGATGGAATCCTTAACGCCGGTGATGTAGTTGAGCAGTGCCTGACCGTCGGCTGCGTTTATGCTGCCGTTGCCGTCGAAGTCGTAAGCTGCGAGCTTATCGACATCGTCGTTGGTGATCGCAGCACCGTTAACGGTGTAGCTTGCGGTGAAGTTGAGAGGAACGGTCCATGTGTCGAGGAACGATGCACCCACGTCTTCATCCGCAAATATGTCCTGAGTGAAGAAGCTGGAGCTTATATCGTAGCTCTTGGTCTCTCCGCTCATGTTGTTGATGGTGAAGCTGAAGCTGTAGCTGCCGGTGCGGTCAGGATCGTCGCCAAGCTCGGCCTTGATCTTGCCGTCTGCCGCAGACTTGGTAGCGTCGGACGCCATCATGATGTAGGAGTCGGCGTTCATTGCCGCATCAACGTTTGCAAGGCCTGCGCCCTGCTTCATGACGGAGTAGTAGCTGCCGCTGTCCTTCTCGACGAGCGGGGTAGCGGTGGACATGAGAAGGCTCTGAGTGAGCTGACGTGCGCTCAGTCCGGTCTTCTGATCGAGACCGCTTTCACGGATGTACTGAGCAAGGAGTGCACTCATGCCTGCGATCTGAGGAGCAGCCATGGAGGTACCGGACATGACCTCGTAAGCCTTGCCGCCTGCAACAGCGCCGTTGACGGAGTAGATGCTTCCGCCGGGTGCGGTGATCTCAGGCTTAAGCTCAAGGGTTCCGGGAACGCCCCAGCTGGAGAAGTCGCTCATGGTGTAGTAATCGGAATCGTACTGCACGGTGCCGATCTTATCCTCAACGGTGATCTTGCCGGTGTAGTACAGGACATTGCCGCTCTCGTCCTCAACGGGAGTGGAGTTTTCCATAATGTACTGACCTTCGGACTGGAGGATGGAGATGCAGGGAGCGGACTTGGTGTAGTCGCTCAGGTCCATGTTGATGGTGCCGGAGGTGTTGTTCGCAACGATGGTTGCGATAGCGCCGTTTGCAACTGCGTTCTCCGCCTTCTCATAGAAGGAGATGCCGCCGCGCCAGCAAATGGCGATCTTGCCGTCAAGAGCGTCCTTGACCTTTTCAAAGTCAGCCTGAGTGCCCGCGGCGTCGACGAAGACGTATTCGTACTCGCCGGGCATGGAGCTGATGGGATCGTTGGAGTAATCGCTCTCGGTATAGAATATCAGGTTGTCGCCGAACTTGAGGTATTTGCCGGTAGCGCCGTCGTTGTCAACGGATGCCACGGTGAAGGCGTTGGTGAAGGAACCGGGAGAGCCACCGGTAGCGAAGTTTGCACCGTCGCTGTACAGGTAGCCGTAAGGCAGATTGCCGTCGCCGTACATGCCGGAGTTACCTGCGGAGATGGAAACGACGGTGTCGCTCTTTGCCAGATCGTCCATAACGTTCTGGTAATCCTCGCTGGTGGCAAAGCCCGCATTGCTGGAGCCGAGAGAAAGGTTCACGGAGTCTGCGCCGAGGATGATGGCGTCCTCAATGGCTGCCATGTAGTCGGAGTCGTTTGCGCCGCCGTTCTTGCCGAACACCTTCATAACGAGAAGCTGTGCGTCGGGGGCGATGCCCTGGGTCTTTACGGACTCAAGAGCGTTGGAGAAGGTGCCGTCCTCGTTCTCAATGAAGCGGTTTGCTGCCGCAATACCCGCAACGTGGGAGCCGTGCTCACCCTGGGTATCCTTGTCGTGGGTGATCTCGATGCCCTTGTCAACGTAGTTTGCACCGAAAGGTACCTTTTCGCTGAAGAAGGTATTTGCAACGTCGCCGGAGTACACGGAGGAGAAGTTCAGCTCGCTCCAGTGCTTCTCGACGTCTGCCTGAGTGAGCAGTGCGAGGGACTTAACGTACTCGTTGTAGTCCATGCCGAGCTTTTCGGCGTTCTGCTCAAGTGCGAAGAGGTATGCGTTGCTTGCAAAGGACTGATGGTCGGTATCAAGTCCGGTGTCGATGATGGCAATCCTGCTGCCTGCGCCGGTGTAGCCGTTTGCCCAGGCTGCGGAGGAGCCGGTCATGACGGAGGAGGTCGCCATATTGGGATCTGCCGCACCGGAGGAGCTTACGCAGGGTTCATAGGTCTGCTCGATAACGACATTCTTAACGCCGTCGAGAGCCTTGATCTGCTCGATGGTTCCGTAGGGTACGTTTGCGGAGATGATGTTCGCCGCAAGAGTCAGATTCCAAACGACGTCAAGATCCTTTCCTCCCAAAACCTTTTCGGAAATGGTCTTTGCCATGGCGTCCTGCTGAGACTTAAGTCCGCTGCGGTAGCTCATGGCGCTTGCGTTGGAAGCTATTTTAATGGTGGAGAAGCCCGCTGCGACGGTACTCTTCTGTTCCAGAACTATGGAGACACGAACAATGTCCGTATCCGCATATTCCGGAGCGTCGGAGTCTGTATCATCAGCGGCCTTGGCGGGCAGATCGGCTTTAACCGTGTCATTGTCCACCTTCTCCCATGTTATTCCGCCGCTGCTCTTGTCGTTGGTCGCCATGACGGGAAGCGTCAGGCTCATAAGCAGCATGATGATAAGCAGCAGTGAAATAAAACGTTTGGTAGTGCGTGCTGTTTTCATGAGTTTCTCCTTTTCTCCGATCTATCTCGGTAATTTTCTTAAAACACCCGGCTCGGCACCGGAATATTTTACATTGTTACTGTTCCACTTTAGCACATTGCGGTGATGATTACAAGATTTTTGGTGCATTTTTAGCGATTTGCATTCCAAAAGTTTTTTGCGCCTTTACAATTATGTATGCATTTAACGAATTTTGTCGGACGGTGATATTGACTAAGCCCGATAATAATGTTATTCTTGATTTACAGCATAACACGGAAAATTTAAAAAAGCAATATTATTCACAAAAAATGAATAATATTCAGAAAGGATGATTTAAGTGTTCTGTACCACCTGCGGCAAGAAACTTGAAGAAGGCACCAAATTCTGTATTTACTGCGGTGCAAAGCAGGAGGATGCTCCCGCTCCCGCAGCAGAGCCTGCCGTCACCGCTCCCGTTTACGAAAGCACCGCCTCCGTCGAGGAAAGCCCCGCTCCCGAAGCACCCGCATTCGAGACTCCGACCCCCAAAGCGCCGTCGTTTGACGTTCCCCCTGTCGCTCCCGTGTTCGACGAAGCCCCCGCAAAGAAGGAGGGCAAGGGCAAGAAGATTGCTCTCATCGCCGTCATCGGTGTTCTGATCCTTGCTCTTATCGGACTTAACGCATACCAGTATTTCGTCATGGCTCCGAAAACCGCCGACGAGCTTGACGACGCAAAGTCCGACCTCAAGAAAGCCGAAGCAAAGTACGACGAGCTCAAGGACGAGTACGACGAGCTTGAGGATCTTTACTACTCCGCCGACAGCGCATCCATCGATCTTGAGGACATCTGCTACTATGCACGGTATAACAACATCGGCTATGCGTCCGACGCCTTCCATACCGACAAAGCCATCATCGTTCTCAGTGAGGACGACTACGACGAGACTCTCACTCTCACCCTTGCGGTCGATACCGCAGTCACCGTCAGCTACGATCTCGAAGGCTACAGTGCCGACGTGAGCTTTGACGAGGACACTTGGGAGGGCGACACCACCACGCTCACCGTAAGTCCCCTCGAAAAGGGCGTAACTCTTCTGAGCTTCTACAACGACGTGAATTCCGAAACCTTCTCCGTCATCATCATCGTGACCGACTGATCCCCTGCAAGTGAATAAATATCGGCGCCCGACTTGGATTCCTCAAGTCGGGCGCTTTACTATTATATAATGTAGAAAACTCAGCGTCGCTCCTCAAAAAAGCTGCGCAGCAGCTCACGGCTCTCCTGCGCCAGAACGTCCCCGTACACCGCAGGACGGTGTCCGTAGCGCTCCTCGAACAGGTTTATAACGCTGCCGCATGAGCCGGTGTTTGCGTCCCTTGCGCCGAACACGACCTTCGGTATGCGTGAGTTTATCACGGCTCCGGCACACATCGGACACGGCTCAAGCGTCACAAACAGGGTGCAGCCATGAAGACGCCAGTCGCCGACCTCGGCGCACGCCATGCGTATCGCCTCGATCTCGGCGTGGGTCGTGGCGTCGCCGCTTTCCTCTCTGCGGTTGCGCCCCGTGCCGATTATCCTGCCCTCGGCATCCGCAATGACGCAGCCGACGGGGATCTCCCCCGCCTCATACGCCTGCCTTGCAAGCGTAAGGGCCTTTTCCATGTAAGCTTCTCTGTCCATAAAACCTCGCTTTTTAAAAAGAGACAGGGCGTTTGCCCTGTCTCCCGTCACATTATGTATTACTTGAGTGCTGCGGTGATGATTGACATCTGGTAGACCTCTTCGGCGTTGCAGCCGCGGCTGAGGTCGTTGATGGGAGCGTTCAGACCCTGAAGGATAGGACCAACTGCCATGAAGCCGCCGAGACGTGCGGCGATCTTGTAGCCGATGTTGCCGGACTGGATCTCCGGGAAGATGAAGGTGTTTGCGTAGCCCGCAACGGGAGAGCCGGGGAACTTGAGCTGACCGACAACGGGAGAGACCGCTGCGTCGAACTGCATCTCGCCGTCGAGCTTGAGCTCGGGAGCCATTTCCTTTGCGATCGCAGTCGCCTCACGGACGAGGTCGACGGCGGGACCCTTGCCGGAGCCCTTGGTGGAGTAGGACAGCATTGCGACCTTGGGGTCGATGCCGAACACCTCTGCGGTGTGAGCGGTAGCAACGGCGACCTCTGCAAGCTGTGCCGCTGCGGAAAGAACGACGTTGCCTTCCTTGTCGAGCTTGTCCTGGTAGTCGATGTTTATTGCGCAGTCGCCCATTGCGAGCATCTCGTCGTCACGAATCATAATGAAGCAGGAGGACACGAGGTTTGCGCCCTTCTTGGTCTTGACGAGCTGGAGTGCGGGACGCACGGTGTCTGCGGTGGAGTACGTCGCACCGCCGAGCAGGCAGTCGGCAACGCCCATCTTGACGAGCATGGTGCCGAAGTAGTTGCCCTTGGACAGCGCCGCACGGCAGTCCTCTGCGCTCATCTTGCCCTTGCGGAGAGCGACCATTTCCTCGACCATTGCGTCCATGCCTTCGTAGGTCAGGGGATCGAGGATCTCAAGGCCGTCGATGTCAAAGCCGCCCTTTGCGGCAGCTTCCTTCACGACGTCAACATTGCCGACGAGGATGGGGGTAAGGAAGCCTTCCTTCTTGAGGCGGGCTGCGCTCTCAAGGATGCGGGCGTCGTGACCTTCGGTGTAAACTATCTTGCGGGGATCATTTTTCAGAACTTCGATAAGATTTTCAAACATTTTGGTTTTCCTCCAAAAAAGCGGCGTTTTTGGCCGCAAATTTATCCAAATAACACTTTAACACCGACTCGTGCATTTTTCAAGTATTTCGGAAGATTTCTATTTACAAGTGGTCGATTTGTAAGTATAATATACAGGCTGTAATCACAAAACGGAGAAAATGCTTATGAACGAACGTAATTTTTCACAGACACTTTCCGAGCTGCGCCACAGCGCCGGACTCAGCCAGCGCAAGGCGGCAGCCGATCTGAATATAAGTCAGGCGCTTTTGAGTCACTACGAAAACGGAGCAAGGGAACCGGGTCTCGGCTTCGTGTGCCGGGTCTGCGATTACTATAATGTGACCGCCGACTACCTGCTCGGACGCAGCGCCAATCCCGACGGCTTTGACCGCACGGCGGACGTTGCGAGGGCGTTTATCTCGGAGCTGAGGGTGCTTGCAAACAAGGCGGAATCCGCACTGGAGGAGCTTGTATGATAAATCAGGACCACATCCGGAATTTCTCGATAATCGCTCACATCGACCACGGCAAATCCACCCTGTCCGACAGGCTCATCGAGCTGTGCGGTGCGGTGGAGGAGCGCAACATGGAGGATCAGATCCTCGACAACATGGATCTTGAGCGTGAGCGAGGCATCACCATCAAGGCCCGTGCGATAGGTCTGAACTACAAAGCGCCCGACGGCGAGACCTATACTCTGAACCTCATCGACACTCCGGGACACGTTGACTTCAACTACGAGGTGTCGAGGTCGCTTGCCGCCTGCGAGGGTGCGGTGCTGGTGGTCGACGCATCTCAGGGCGTCGAGGCGCAGACCCTTGCCAACACCTACCTTGCGCTCGACGCAAACCTTGAAATACTCCCCGTCATCAACAAGATAGACCTACCCGCCGCCGATCCCAAGCGTGTAAAGCAGGAGATCGAGGACATAATCGGCATCCTTGCGATGGACGCACCGGAGATCAGCGCCAAAAACGGTATTAACGTTCAGGCGGTGCTTGACGATATCGTGAGCAACGTCCCCGCTCCCGCAGGCGATCCCGACGCCCCGCTCAAGGCGCTGATATTCGACAGCCAGTACGACAGCTACCGGGGTGTCATCGTGTTCATGCGTCTGATTGACGGCAGGATAGCAAAGGGTACAGAGGTGCTGCTCAAATCCACGGGCGCAAAGTATTCCGTGCTTGAGGTCGGGCATATGCGTCCCATCGGACTCGAGCCGTGCAGCGAGCTTTGCGCAGGCGACGTCGGCTACTTCACCGCCTCCATAAAAAACGTTGCGGACACGCAGGTCGGCGACACCGTGACGGATGCCGTGCTGCCCTGCGCCGAGGCGCTGCCGGGCTACCGCCCCGCAAGGGCGATGGTCTACTGCGGCATATACACCGAGGACGGCAGCAAGTATCCCGACCTTCGTGACGCACTGGAAAAGCTCCAGCTAAACGATGCCTCGCTCTCCTTTGAGCCGGAAAGCTCCGTTGCGCTCGGCTTCGGCTTCCGCTGCGGCTTCTTGGGTATGCTGCACATGGAGGTCATACAGGAGCGCCTTGAGCGTGAGTTTGACCTTGAGCTTGTGACCACGCTTCCGAGCGTTATATATAAGGTAGTAAAGACCGACGGCAGCGTCGTCATGGTCGACAATCCGCACAACTACCCCGATCCCGCCTCCATTGAGCACGCCGAGGAGCCGTATGTCAAGGTGAGCATCATAACGCCGAACGACTATGTAGGCAACATCATGCCGCTGTGTCAGGACAGGCGTGGCGAGTACCGTGATATGCAGTACCTCGATTCGCACCTTGTCGAGCTGCGCTACGAGATGCCGCTCAACGAGATAATCTACGACTTTTTCGACACGCTCAAGGCCCGCACCAAGGGCTACGCCTCCCTCGACTACGAGCTGAGCGAGTACAAGCCCTCGGAGCTTGTGAAGGTCGATATGCTCCTAAACGGCGATCAGGTGGACGCTTTGAGCTTCATCGCCCACAAGGACAAGGCATACCCCCGTGCGAGAAAGCTCTGCGAGAAGCTGAAGGACAATATCCCCCGTCAGCTTTTCGAGGTCCCGATACAGGCTGCGATAGGCGGCAAGATAATCGCCCGTGAGACCGTCAAGGCGCTGCGCAAGGACGTGCTTGCCAAGTGCTACGGCGGCGATATAACGAGAAAGAAGAAGCTGCTCGAAAAGCAGAAGGAGGGTAAGAAGAAGATGCGCCAGCTCGGCACCGTCTCCATCCCGACCGAAGCCTTCCTCGCCGTCTTAAAGCTCGACGAGTAAGGACCGGCTCAGATAAGAGGCTTCCGCCTTTCCATTATCCACGCCTCCCCTGCGGAACACCGCAAGAAAAAAGTTGGGGAGGCGTGGATTTTCCGCACAAAAAGTGCAAATTACGGTTGACAAGCCCCACCGCTTTAGCTATAATATTCAAGCGACTATGGAGAGGTGCGCTATGCTGCTTGATCTGAGAGAGATAATTGAGATTCCCGGCCGGGAGCTCCCCTTTGATTGCTCCGTCTGTGCCGACGACCTTTTGACCCCCTCCGTCAAGGAGTTTAAGCACGACCCCCATGCCGTGGGCAGAGTGTTCAACGAGGCCGGCATCCTGACACTCGAGGGTACCGTGACCGCCGACATGACTTGCGTTTGCGACCGATGTGGTAAAGAGTTCGACAGCGTCAAGGTAACGAACATCAAAGCCCTTATCACCGACGGAGATTCCGATGATCCCGAAGCCTTTGTTCTCGACGGAGACAAGCTTGATCTCGGCGATGCTCTTTCCACGCTTTTTCTTCTGGACATGGAAACGAAATTCCTTTGTCGGGAAGATTGCAAGGGTCTCTGCTCCGAGTGCGGAGCCGACCTTAATCTCGGTCCCTGCAATTGCAGAAAACAAATTGATCCAAGACTTGCTGTGCTTGAGCAGCTTTTGGATAAATAATAACGCTGCTCATAACAGCTGAATCAGGAGGTGTCACCATGGCAGTCCCTAAGGGAAAAGTATCAAGACAGAGACGTGATAAGAGACGTTCCTCTCACTGGAAGCTCACCGCTCCCGGTATTGTTAAGTGCCCCAACTGCGGTGCTTTCAAAATGCCTCACCGTGTTTGCAAGGAATGCGGCATGTACAACGGCCGTCAGGTCCTGAAGGTTGAGGATAATAAGTAAAATGCTTTAGGAGGAAAGGGCGTACCTTTCCTCCTTTTGCTGTATCGGGCGGTGCAAGATGATCCACGAAAACGTTATCTCCAAAATTGAAGACACAAGCCCGCTGCGTCCGTGGGCGCACATCGGCGACCGTGTCGTCTCCATAAACGGCAACGAGGTACGTGACGTGCTTGACTACAAGTTCTACGCCTACGACACGGAGCTCAGCATCGTGCTGCTCACCCCGGAGGGGCGCAGTCACACGGTGCACATAAGCAAGGCCGAGGGCGAGGATCTCGGTCTGGAGTTCGAGAGCTATCTCATGGACAGACCCCGCTCCTGCGCAAACCGCTGCGTCTTCTGCTTTATAGACCAGCTCCCCAAGGGTATGCGCAAGACCATGTATTTTAAGGATGACGACGCACGCCTGAGCTTTCTTCTCGGCAATTACATCACGCTCACAAACCTTACAGAGCGTGAGATCTGCCGCATCATCGGTCTGCACGTCAGCCCCGTCAACATCTCGGTCCACGCAACGGACCCGGAGCTTCGTGTTAAGCTCCTGCGCAACAAAAACGCAGGCAGGTGCATGGATATCATGCGCCGCTTTGCCGACGGCGGCATAACGATGAACTGTCAGATCGTCTGCTGCCCCGGCTTAAACGACGGGGATGCGCTCATGCGCAGCATGGAGGACCTTGCGGCGCTGTATCCGCACGTTCACAGCGTTTCCATCGTCCCGGTCGGGCTTACGAAGTACCGTGAGGGGCTTTACCCTCTCGTCCCGTTTACCTCCGAACACTCCGCCGAAACCATCGACATGGTTACCGAATTCGGCGATCGCTGCCTTGAAAAGTACGGCACGAGGATATTCTTCTGCTCGGACGAAATGTACATATGCGCAGGACGTGAGCTTCCGGAGGACGATTTCTACGAGGAGCATACGCAGCTTGAAAACGGCGTCGGCATGATAAGGCTGTTAGAGCGTGAGTTTGCCTCCGCCCTGAGCCTTTCCGATACGCCGGACGGAGTGCCGTTTTCCATCGCCACGGGCACCTCCGCTGCGCCCTTCTTTGAAAAACTTGTTTTTACAGCAAAGCAAAAGTATGATAATATAGACGGAAAGGTCTATCCCATTTTAAACGACTTCTTCGGTCATCGCATAAACGTCACGGGGCTTATAACCGGGCAGGACCTCATTGCCCAGCTCAAGGGCCGTGACCTCGGCGAACGCCTTTTCATTTCGCAGAATATGCTGCGGCGTGAGGAGCTGGATTTCCTCGACGACGTGACCCTTGAGGAAGCGTCGGCGGCGCTCGGCGTGCCGATATACCCCATCGAGTCCGACGGCTTTGCACTGTGGGACGCCATCTCCGGCGACAATCTGCCGAAGGTCGTCATCCCCGAAAGAAGCCCGGACAGAGAATGCTTTTACAAATACAATCAGAATTAAGGAGGCGGAAAAATGTCCAAACCTCTTGTTGCCATAGTTGGCAGACCCAACGTCGGAAAGTCGATGCTCTTCAACAAGCTCTGCGGCAAGCGTCTTTCCATCGTTGAGGACACTCCGGGCGTCACCCGTGACAGGCTGTACGCCGAATGTGAGTGGTGCGGCAGAAAATTCGACATCGTGGACACGGGCGGCATCGAGCCGACCACCGACAACGAAATACTCTCCTTCATGCGTGAGCAGGCGAATATCGCAATAAACGCCGCCGACGTGATAATCCTCGTCACCGACGTTCGCACCGGAGTCACCGCAGCCGACCGTGAGGTCGCAAATATGCTTTTGCGCTCCGGCAAGCCGACCGTGCTTGCGGTGAACAAGATGGACTCCACGGGTCAGCTCGACCCCGCCATCTATGAGTTTTACGAGCTTGGCATAGGCGACCCCATCGCCGTCTCCGCCGTTCACGGTCACGGCACCGGTGACCTGCTCGACGAGTGCGCAAAATACTTTCCCCCGGAGGAGGAGCATGACGACGAGGACGACCGCATCCGTGTCGCCGTCATCGGCAAGCCCAACGTCGGCAAGTCCTCGCTCATAAACCACATTCTCGGCGAAAAGCGTGTCATCGTCGCTGACATGGCGGGTACTACCCGTGATGCCGTGGACACCGAGTTTGAGAACAAATACGGTAAATACGTTTTTATCGACACCGCCGGAATACGCAGAAAAAGCCGTGTTGACGAGCGTGTCGAGAAGTTTTCCGTCATGCGTGCGCAGCTCGCCATCGAGCGTGCCGACGTGTGCCTTATAATGATCGACGCCCGTGACGGCGTTACCGAGCAGGACACGAAGATCGCAGGCATGGCGCACGAGGCGGGCAAGGCGAGCATCATCGTAGTCAACAAGTGGGACCTCGTCGAAAAGGAGACGGGGACGCTTGAGAAAATGCGCAAGGACGTCATGCGTGACCTGAGCTTTATGAGCTACGCTCCCGTGCTGTTCATATCCGCGGTCACGGGTCAGCGCACCGACCGCATTTTTGAGCTTGTCAACTTCGTAAATGACCAGTCGCACATGCGCATCACCACGGGTATGCTCAATGACGTTCTTGCCGATGCGCAGGCAAGGGTACAGCCGCCCACCGACAAGGGTCGCCGCCTGAAGATATACTACATGACGCAGACGGGCATCTGTCCGCCGAACTTCGTCGTGTTCTGCAACAGGAAGGATCTGTTCCACTTCTCGTATCAGCGCTATTTAGAAAATCAGATCCGTGCAGTGTTCGGGCTTGAGGGTACCCCCATACGCATGGTCATACGGCAGAAGGGAGACAAGGAATGAGCTTTCTGCTGCTTGCTCTCACGGGCGCTTTTGCCTACTTCCTCGGAAGCCTCAGCACCGTTCAGATCGCCTCGCACCTCGTGTTCCGCAAAAACCTGCGTAAGTATCCGAGAAACAACCTCGGCATCACGCAGTTTTACCGTCGCTACGGCAAGGCGGGCTTTCTCGTCCTGCTGGTGATCGAGCTTATACGCTCGCTGCTGCCGGTGCTTGTCGGCGGCTGGCTTATGAGCATACTCGACTGTGCCGACATAGGACGCTGCTTTGCCTTCTTCTGTCTGCTGCTCGGCACCGTATTCCCCATCATGTACCGCTTTAAGGGCGAGGTCAGCTACTTTGCCCTCATGTTCGGTGCAATGGCGGTAAACTTCGAGATCGGCGCCGTGCTTGCGATCATCATGGTCATCGCATACTTTGCCACCCGCTACCCCGCCCTTGCGGAGGTCATCGCAGCCGTTTTTATGTACGGCTTTTCGATAATCACGATGGAGGGTGCTTGGGTGCATACGCTGCTTCTGCTGTGTATGCTGCTCGTGCTGCTGCAAAACGCAAAGACCCTGTACCGCATAGCGACGCACAAGCAGGAGAAGTTTAAATACGTCCGTGACCTGAGCTATATGTTCGACGAAAACGAGCATTTTGCAAAAGCGCCCGAAAAGTCCGAAGGCGCAGGCAAGGGCAGGAAAAAGTAAGCCATGTCCCTAAGACTCAAACGAATTATGACGGTACTGCTTATCATACTCGGCATCTGCCTCATAGCGGCGGCGGTCTCTGCCGTCGTGTGCAGCGTTTCCGTAAAAGCCACATACTATACCGAGGCACTGCCGGGGATAGAAACGCCGTGCCGGGTCGTTGCGATAAGCGACCTGCACAGCAAGGAATACGGTGAGGATAACGAGCGCCTTATAAGCCTCATTGCGGAGCAGAAGCCCGATGCGATATTCTGCGTCGGCGATATGCTCAGCCGGGACGCAGACTCCGAGGATATCGAGCGCTTTGCCGCACTCGTGCGCAGGCTGCGTGAGATCGCCCCCGTGTACTACACGATCGGCAATCACGAGGACGAGTTTTACACCGCAAAGCTCACGGACCTCAAGGCAGCGGTCGAGGACGCCGGCGGGGTGTTTCTCAATAACGAATACTCGGACGTCGAGATCGGCGGCAACCGCATTCGGCTTGTCGGGCTTTTGGGCGGAAACTCGCCTTGGCTCAGTTACTACTCTGACGACAGCGACCATGACCTCAGTGACACCGAATATGCGTTTTTCGAGGACCTGCGCTCATGCGAGCTTCCGACCGTGTACCTTGCGCATATGCCGAACATGATGATATTTTTTGAGCCGTGGGAGGAATTCCGCATGGACCTCGTCATCAGCGGTCACGTTCACGGCGGACTGTGGCGGCTGCCCTTTGTCGGCGGCGTCATATCGCCGAGTGAGGGACTGTTCCCGGAATACGATTACGGGCGCTACCGCTTCGGCGACACCGACATGATCCTCTCCTCCGGGCTGTGCGGCTACGACATGGTACCGAGGCTCTTTAACCGTCCCGAAATCTGCGTCATCGACCTCGTACCCGAAGAATAAACGGAGGAATATTTCAGTGAAAAACAGCGCTTTGGTCGTTATAGACCTTCAAAACGACATAACGAAGAATTACAGAGAGATCGTCGAACGTGTCAATCGTGCGATAGCGTGGGCGGTCGAAACCGAAATGTACATCGTTTACATTAAGCACAACAATCTGTCCGCCGGAACGAGGACCTTTAAGCCCAACACGCACGGCGCAGAGCTTGTGCCGGAGCTGGACGTCGTTTCCGACTTTATTTTTGTCAAATCCAAGAGCAATGCCTTAACGAGCGAGGACTTCCTCAGATTCATCGAGGATTACGGCATTACGGAGTTTTTCCTTACCGGTGCCGACGCCACCGCCTGCGTGAAATCCACCTGCTTTAACATGACCAAGAGCGGGTATAAGGTTCATGTGCTGTCCGACTGCGTCACAAGCTACGACAAGAAAAAGCTTCCCGAAATGCTCGCATATTACGAGAGCAAGGGCAGCTCCGTCGAATCCCTCGACGACCTGATGTAAAAAAGAAAAAGCGCTCCGAAAATTTCGGAGCGCTTTTGTTATGCTATTGAATCATGCCTTGCGGACGAAGTCGATGTGGCGGGTGAGGTCGAGCATCTTGCAGCTAAAGCCCCACTCGTTATCGTACCATGCCATGAGCTTTACGAAGTTGTCGTTCAGCGCAAGACCGGCCTTTGCGTCGAAAATGCTGGTGTGCGGATCGGTGATGAAGTCGGAGGAGACGACTTCCTCGTCAACGTACTCGATAACGCCCTTCATTGCACCCTCGGAGGCTTCCTTGACCGCTGCACAGATCTCCTCGTAGCTTGCGCCCTTTTCGAGGCGGCAGGTCAGGTCGACGATGGAAACGTCGGCGCTGGGGATACGCATGGAGGTGCCGGTGAGCTTGCCCTTGAGTTCGGGGATGACCTTGCCGACAGCCTTCGCTGCGCCGGTGCTGGTGGGGATGATATTGCCGATGCAGGAGCGGCCCAGTCTCCAATTCTTATTGGAGAAGCCGTCAACGACCTCCTGAGTGGCGGTGTCGGCGTGAACGGTTGTCATAAGACCCTCGACGATGCCGAACTTATCGTTTATGACCTTTGCAAGAGGTGCAAGGCAGTTGGTGGTGCAGGATGCGTTGGAAACGACCTTGATGTCGGGGGTGTACTTGTCAAGGTTTACACCGCACACGAACATGGGGGTGTCGTCCTTGGAGGGCCCGGACAGAACAACGATCTGTGCGCCGGCGTCGATGTGAGCCTGTGCCGCCTCGGTGGTGAGGAAAGCGCCGGTGCATTCGAGAACATACTCAACGCCCATCTCGCCCCAGGGGAGCTGTCTGGGATCTCTGTTGCCGACCACGGCGACCTTCTTGCCGTTGACGGTGATGGAGCTTTCATCATACTCTACGGTGCCGTTAAAGCGGCCGTGTACGGAGTCATACTTTACGCAGTAAGCGAGCTGTGCGGTGCTTTTGTCGGGGGCGTTAATTGCAACGACCTCGATGTCGTCCGAAACGATGGCGGCTCTGAAAGCGAGACGTCCGATACGTCCGAAACCATTGATAGCAACTCTGATCATATTTATTCCTCCATTTTAAAAAATTTTCATAGGAATGATTTGCCTTTGTCCAAATTGTATCATACAATAACCTGTAATTGCAATATTGAGATACATCCAAATAAAGCGCAAAAATCGCATGATTTTGGCTTTGCTATTGTATATTTTGTCTGTTTTTGATAAAATTATTAAGAAATATTATTATAAATTATAAAGGGAGGAGAAGTATGGCTGAACGCAAAATTCCCGTTTCGGTGCTGTCGCTGCTGGAGCAGCCCGTCATGATCGTCAAAAAGGAGCTTATTAGCTACATGAACCCGGCAGCGGTGTCTCTCGCCGGAAAGGACTTCACGGGGAAGCCCGCATCGCTGCTGCTCCCGTCGCACCTTACGGGTACGCACGGCGGCACCTTTACGTCGACGGGATTTATCGGCAAAAGAAACTGCATCGTCAACGTCTGCAATGCACCGACCGAGCAATACTTCGTCCTGACCCCCTCGGCAGAGGAGGAGGGCATCGAAGCGGCGGCATTTGCAAGTATGCGCTCCTCCCTCGCAAATCTCAGGATGTGCGGCAGTCGGCTTTCCCAACTCGCAGAGATGCGAAAAGACGCGCAGCTTCGCAGCTACTCGATCTGCGTAAACCGCAGCTACTACCGCATGAAGCGAAACATCGACAACCTAAGCCTTATAGATCTCATTCAGCACGGGGCGTATCCGCTCTGCGCCGAGTCCACCGACCTCACCCGTCTTTTCGGTGAGCTTATAAGCAGCATAAGCATACTTTTGAGGAGCGGGTCGGGCATAAGCATTGATTTTCACGCACCCGAACAGCTTTACCTCGTGGTCGACCGCTACCTTGCGGAGCTGGCGCTTTTAAACCTCCTTTCAAACAGCCTTGCACATTGCAAAAGCGGCGACCGCATAAGCGTGTCGCTGCTCAAAACCGATAAAAGCACCGTGCTTGCCGTAAACGACAGCGGCAGCGGCATAGACCCGGAGGCACTCCCGCACATATTCGGCGACGGCGGTGAAAAGCGGCTGAGCGCTGCGGCGCAGGGCGTGGGGCTTGGTCTCAATACCGTCCGCTCCATCGCCGAACTGCACGACGGCGCTCTGATAATCGAAAGTCGGGGCATTGGCTGCGGTACCTCGGTGCGTCTCATGTTTTCAAACTATGTGACCCCGTCCCGCATGCTCAAGGCTCCGAACTCCGACTACGAGGTCTTTGGGATGCAGGGCATACTTCAGGAGCTCAGCTCCTGCCTGCCCGACGACTGCTACAGCTCTCTCACCGACGACTGAGCCTATACGAGATACAGCTCACGCAGGCGCTCGGCTGCGGCGGTGTCCAGCCCCATTGCGTTTTCGAGGTAGCCCGCCATGCTGCCGTAAAGCTCCTCTGCGGTCTCAAACGCCGCAGCGAGGTAGCTTTCGTCTACACGGTCAAGCTCGTATATAAAATCCAGCTCCGCCTGCGAATCGGCATAGCGGCGGCAGCTTTCGAGTAGCCGCAGCGTCCCTGCGGCGCAGCGCTCGTTTGTGAGCAGATAGTCCTCAAATATATCGTCACGATGCACGTTCAGCGCCGAAAGCAGCAGCGCCGTGCCGACGCCGACACGGTCCTTGCCCATGGTGCAGTGGTACAGCAAAGCCCCGTCCCGCTCCGAGAGAAGCTCGGAAAAGAAGCTTTTGTAGTGCGCCATGGCAAACGGTGTGCCTACGAGTATGGGGTACAGCGAACGCATCTGCGCCCTGCCGTCGGGGTTTCGGGGCATGAGGCGCTTTGCCATTTTCACGGTGCGCATTGCCTCCTCGTCCTCGGTCTCCGGCTTGTCACGGCTGATGCCCTCTCTCCTCGCCTCAACTATCGGACAGTGTACATAGCTCACGCCGTCAATGCCGCGGTCTGGCTTCTGCGCCCGCTCTTCGTCGGTGCGAAAATCGACGACGGTTTTGAGCCGTAGCCCTATAAGCGTCTTTTCGTCGTCGGCGCTCAAGGCATTGAGTACGCCGCTGCGAATGAGCTTTCCGTGGGAAAGCGTCGCCCCGTCAAGCGTTTTTATACCGCCGAGGTCCCTTGCGTTCGGCGCTCCCTCAAGTAAATTTTTCACAGTCCAAAAAGCCTCCTTCCGTTTTCGGCGGTCAGCTTCGCGACCGTCTCCGGCTCCATACCCTTCACCTCGGCGATCTTCTCGACGACGTATTTAAGGTTTCCGGAATCGTTGCGCTTTCCCCGCTGCGGCACGGGGCTTAGATAGGGGCTGTCCGTCTCGATGAGTATTCTGTCAAGCGGGCAAGCCTTCAAAACCTCAATCGCTTTTCTGGCGTTTTTGTAGGTGATCGGACCGTCGAAGCCGAGGTACCAGCCCCGCTTCAGCAGTATCTCCGCCATCTCGACGCTGCCGGAGTAGCAGTGGAAAACGCCCCTCAGCTCCGGGTAGTCGCACACAATGTCGAGACTGTCGGCGTGCGCCTCCCTGTCGTGGACGATGACGGGCTTATTTAGCCTCAGCGCAAGCTCCGCCTGACGGCGAAACAGCGCCTTCTGCACGTCCTTTTGACTTGCGTCCCAGTAATAGTCAAGCCCTATCTCACCTATCGCAACGCACTTTTTATGCTGCGCCAAACTCTCCATGCTGCGGTAGTCTTCCTCCGTCAGCTTGTCGATGTCCTCCGGGTGCCAGCCCACCGCAGCGTAAACGAAGTCGAAGCGCTCGGCAAGCTCTATCGCCTTTCGGCTGCTTATAAGGTCGCAGCCGGGGTCGATTATAAGCTCCACGCCCTTTTCCGGCATGGACGCAAGAAGCGGCAGCCTGTCCTCGTTAAAGGCGCCGCTGTCGTAGTGCGCATGGGTGTCAAAATACATTGCATTTCCCCCGAAAAAATATTATATTCGTTATTATAACACCGTATGTCCGCTCCGTGCAAGAGCGCATACCGCAAAGGAATTTGACATGAAAGACTACTATCGCATACTCATAGACGGAATTGATACCTCAGCTGTTGTCTCCCGCATCGTCTGCGGCAAGAGCTGGACGGGTGCGGAGTTGAGCGACGGCAGCTTCGGCATCGCCATGCACACCGCCGGCAGCAGCGTCGAGCGACTTTTTGATAGCCTCGTGGGGCTGCCCGCCAAGGAAGCGGCAAAAAGCGTCATGAGCTGGAACTTTGAAGAAGCGAGCGAGGGCATGGCTGTCATAAACGCATTTTATAACGGCGTCGGGCGCATGGAGCGCCTCGGTCTTGCCGCACCCTTTGACCGCATATGCACCAAGGGGATAGACACCGTCGGCAAAACGGTCGCCTTCGTGGGGCATCTCAAGATGCCGCCCGAAACCGTCTCCGGCTGCAAGGAGCTTTACATTTTGGAGCGTGATCCAAGGCTCGGCGACTACCCCGACTCCGCCTGCGAGTACATCCTGCCACAGTGTGACATCGTTATCATCACCGGCTCCGCCTCGGTCAACAAGACCATGCCCCGGCTCATTGAGCTGAGCCGCAGCGCCGTTACGATACTCATAGGTCCTACCGTCCCCATGTGTCCGGCGCTCAAGGACCTCGGCATCGACCGTCTGTCCGGCATGGCGGTGAGGGACAAGGCGGGCATCATCGACTGGATGCAGCGTGAAGCCGGAAACCCCTACCCCTACGGTGAGACCTTTATGATAGTCTGAATCCGAGCTTGCAAAATGAAGCAAAAAATCTCCTGCCGCTGCCGAGCCGTCGGACGATTGTCATCATATAAACCCCTTCTCAGGCAGAGTGCAGATTTGCTTGCCCAGCGCAACGGAGTTCCCGAAAACCGACGCCCGCTGTATCGCCTCCGCACCGTACTTTTTGCGGATCCCGTCAACGGCGGCGTCGATTTTCTTTTGCTTTTCCAAGTTTACATAATCTAATAATATGTCAATCTGTTCCGGTGCACCCGTCGGCACCAGCTCAAGTGCGCAAAGCCCCATGCTCCGCAGCGGCGTGCGATCCGTCCACGCCTGAGACAGAAGGCGCATCCCCATGTCACGCAGCTCAAGGGTGACGTCCGTTGCGCCGAAAAGCCGCATACGATGCCGTGTCCATGTAAGCTCCTCCGTGCGCAGCGAAAGCTCTAAGCTGCGGCACATATAGCCGCCCCGACGCAGTCTCGTTCCGACGCTCTCCGCAAGGCTCAGTATGACGACCTCCGCCTGCCGCAGTGTCTCCACGTCACGGGGCAGCGTCGTGCTGTTGCCGACGGACTTCGGCGGCGGCTCGTCCCCCACTCTGCGCACCGCCGTTGTGTCGGCGCCGTTAGCGAAGGCGTGCAGCATCGGTCCCGCCTTGCCCAGCACGGCGTGCAGGCTTTCGGGCGACGCCGCCGCCAGTTCGCCTATCGTCCGTATGCCCATGCGCTCAAGCTGCCGAGCCGTGCTTCGCCCGACCATGAGCATATCGGAGGCAGGAAGCCCCCACACGATGCTCTTGTAATTTTCACGGTCGATGACCGTCACTGCGTCGGGCTTTCGGTAGTCGGAGCCGAGCTTTGCAAATATCTTGTTGAAGCTCACGCCGATGCTCACCGTAAGCCCCGTCTCCTTTTTGACCCGCCGCCGTATCTCCTGTGCGGTCTCCACGGGGTCGGGACAGGCAAGGCAGCCCGTGAGGTCAAGCCAGCACTCGTCAAGCCCGAAGGGTTCGCAAAGGTTCGTGTAGTCGTAATATATGCTGCGCACGGCGTCGGCATATTCCGTGTAGCGGTCAAAGTGCGGCAGCACGATCTCAAGCTCCGGGCAGAGGCACTTTGCCTGCCATATCGCCATTCCGGTCTTGACGCCTGCCTTTTTCGCAATATCGTCTTTGGATAACACTATCCCGTGCCGCAGCTCAGGTGCGCCGCAGACCGCAAAGGGTCTGCCGCAAAGCCTCGGCTCGTATAGCCGCTCTATGCTCGCATAGCAGGAGTTTATATCCGAATGAAGTATCGCCCTGTCCATGTCGTTCTCCTTAAAAGATACTAAACGCAGTATAACTCCCTTTTTCGGATATGTAAAGATATTTTTTCTCTTTTTCAGATATTTTTATGCTTGAAATTTTACCGAGTATATAGTATAATCATAATTGAAAGTGAGGCGTTGCGTTATGGATATAGGTAAAAAGCTGTGTGAGCGGCGGCGTGAGCTCGGTCTTTCGCAGACGGAGCTTGCCGAAGCGCTCAAGGTCTACGGGGTGAACGTCACCAATCAAGCGGTATCCAAATGGGAGAACGGCAGCACCTTGCCGAGCGCCCTTCAGTTCCTCATGCTCTGCCGTGCGCTCAGGATAAGCGACATCGCCGGAGAGTTCATGCCGGAGGGGGAAGGCTTCCTTTCGGGACTCAATGCGGCGGGGCGCAGAAAGGCGACGGAGTACATTCAGCTCCTGCGTGACAGCGGCAAATACTCTCTCAGCCCGGAGCCGGTAAAGTACAGCCGCAGTCTGCCGCTGTATTCCCTTGCGGTCTCCGCAGGCACGGGGCAGTTTCTCGACAGCGAGCATTACGACATGACCGAGGTCGGTCCCGAAGTGCCGGACAGCGCCAACTTCGGCGTCCGTGTTGCGGGCGACAGTATGGAGCCGAGATTCCACAACGGTCAGACCGTGTGGGTCAGTCAGCAGCACAGTCTGATGACGGGTGAGATCGGCATTTTCCTCTACGACGGCTGCGCTTATCTAAAGCAGCTTGCCGCAAAGGGCGAGCATCTCGTGCTGCACTCCTTAAACCCCGAATACTCCGACATTGTCATATCCCCTGAGCTGCCTTTGCGTGTACTCGGAAAGGTCATTGCATAAAAAAACTTCCGCCTATGGCGGAAGTTTTTTTGCTTATTCATCACTTTTTGCGGCGCAGACTGCGTGCGGCAAAGCCCAAAATGCAGCCCAAAAGCACAAGACTTGCCACACCTCCGACGAAGGTGGAGTACACACCGATGCCGAGCAGGTCATTGAGGCTTACGGGCGTGCAGAGCAGGTACAAGACCACAAGTCCGAGCGCCAGAAACAGCACGCTGCGCTTATTTTTAAGTCCCAACGCCGCATACACGCCGAGTGCCAAAAACGCAAAAAACGTAAACAGCACGGGAAGCGTCGGCGGCATGGTATACCAAGTTTTCAAAATGTAGAGCATGAAGATCACCTCTGCCATCTCAGTCCTCCATCGCACGAAGGAACTTCGGCAGAACGCCGATACCGTCCGTGCGGTGCGGGGGAAGCTGATATATATCGTGTCCGGGGTAGTCGTTGCCTTCGATGAGCAGGGGTCCGTTGTCGGTGACGCAAACGTCCCAGCCGACGATTCCCACCTGCGGCACGACCTGTCCCGCCTTCTTCACAAGCTCCGTGACCTCGTCCCAAAGCGGGACCTGGAAGCCCTTTATCGGCACGCCCGTCAGAGGATGCACCTCATGCAGAGCGCCGCTTTTGTCGAGCGCCGGGTAGATGATGCGGCCGCAATCCTCCTCGATAGGCACGACCATACCGCCGTTGTTAAAGTTATCGACGTACTTTCCGTTGCCGATGCGCAGGTAGGCAGCGACGACCTTTGTGCTGCCGCCGTGGGTGAAGGTGATGACACGGCAGGTGTTTACGGAGCATGGGTGCAGCTCCATGAGCGCCTTGTGCTGAACGACGCACTCCTCAAGAATGAGCGGACCCATCGACTTGAGATGCTCATAAAGGTCGCCCTCAAACTCGGCGGCGTTTATCTTTTCTATGCCCTTACCGCACATTCCGCCCGTGGGCTTTGCCATGAAAACGGGGTGCTTTGCCGTAAACTCCGAGAGCGCCGCCCTGTCGGCGGTACCCATATCGAGCCAGTCACGGTGCATAAATTCGCCGAAATTCTTGGCAAACTTGAGCTTGTCCTCGATCTCCGGCATATACTTGGGGTCGTTGTAGCGCTTAATAAATGCGTTGTTTTTGCCCCTCGTGAGTATGGTCTTGCGCTGGCTGCGGTTGAGATCGTACATCTCGAACAGCCAGTAATCCATATATCCCGCCTGATAGACGATGCCGCAATACACCATGTCGAGGAAGATAAAAAGACGGCATTTGCCCGACTTTTCATGCACCTCGTCAATTTTTCTGAACATCTGACGGTAGTTCATATCAAATATACGGCTTATAAAATACTTGAGCTTCGACATAGCGAGCCTCCTTTCGGCGCATGGTATTGTACCACACGGCGGCGCAAATTACAAGAAAATGTCCCCGGCTCGGTCTGACCGAACCGGGGATTTTAGCTTTCTGTTAGAGAGCTGCCTTTGCCTTCTCGCAGAGTGCGGTGAAAGCAGCAGGCTCGTGGATAGCGGTCTCGCTGAGCATCTTGCGGTTCATGTCGATGCCGCAGAGCTTCAGACCGTGCATGAAGGTGGAGTAATTCATGCCGTTTGCCTTGCAGGCTGCGCTGATACGGGTGATCCAAAGCTGACGGAAGTCTCTCTTCTTCTGCTTGCGGCCGACGTATGCGTAACGGCCGGACTTCATCATCTGCTGGTTTGCCATCTTGTAGTGGCGGGACTTGTTGCCCCAGTAGCCCTTTGCAAGACCGAGGATCTTATTTCTATGTTTGCGGGTCATCATTGCGCCCTTAACTCTTGCCATTTGTCATTTCCTCCTATCAGTAACAGTCAATCCTTATTTGTAAGGAATCATCTTTTTAATGGTAGCCTCGTTGGTCACGTCGGCGATTGCGCCGGAACGCAGACGACGGCAGCGCTTGGTGTCCTTCTTAGTGAGGATATGGCTCTTAAAAGCATGAGCACGCTTTACTTTACCGGTCTTGGTGAGATTGAATCTCTTCTTAGCACCGCTGTGGGTCTTAAGTTTTGGCATGGTAATTTCTCCTTCCGTATGATGGCTGCTTGCAGCCTAATTAACAGGCAAGCCTGTAATATACCGATTATTCTTTCTCGCTCTCGGCAGCCTGAGCTTCGGCTGCTTTCTTTTCGGCTTCCTTCTGCGCCTTCTTGATCGCAGCGGCGGACTTGGGCGACAGGAACATCGACATGTTGCGGCCCTCAAGCTTGGGCTCCTTGTCGAGGTTTGCGATCTCACCGCACTTTGCGGCAAAGTCACGCAGCAGCGTTTCGCCGATGTGAGTGTGCGCCATTTCTCTGCCTCTGAAGCGGATGGACACCTTCACTCTGTCGCCGTCGTTTAAGAACTTCTGCGCATTCTTGAGCTTCGTGTTAAAGTCATTTGCGTCGATATTGGGTGACATACGCACCTCTTTGACTTCCATGACACGCTGATTCTTCTTGGCTTCCTTTTCCCTCTTTGCCTGCTCGAAGCGGAACTTGCCGTAGTCCATGATCTTGCAGACGGGGGGCTTTGCGGCAGGCGAGATCTTTACGAGATCCAGCTCTCTTTCCTCTGCGATCTTAAGAGCCTCCTCAGCCGACATTATTCCGAGCTGCTCACCCGTATCGCTGATAATTCTCAGTTCCTTGTCAAGGATCTCCTCGTTGATCTCGTAATTAACGTTTGCTATTGTAAAACACCTCCAAAAAGAAAAAACGGACGCCTTCGGCATCCGCACGCAAAAACCCCGCAAAAAATCGGGATCCTATTGACCGGAATGCGCCGTTTGCGATCCGGTGATGAGGGCGGACACCGCTCATACTTCATTTTCAGCCCTATAAATATACCAGCATACGCCCCGTCTGTCAAGCATTTTTTCCTCCCACGGAAATATTTTTCCGCAGCGAGGGGCAAAATACCGACGGTGATGTATTTTGGAAACACTTGCCGTGTTTGCGATCGGAGCGGGACTTTACGGTCTCATTGAAATACTGTGGCGCAGCCGCACGCACTGGACCATGCTGCTTTGCGGGGGAGCCTGCTTTACGTTCATGTACTTTCTGAGCGCAGCGCAGCTCCCCTTCTGGGCAAAGTGCCTCATTTCGGCAGCCGCAATAAGTCTTTTGGAGCTTGCCGTGGGCTATTTGGTTAACATAATACTCGGCTGGGCGGTGTGGGATTACTCCGACCGACCCCTGAATATCTTGGGGCAGATATGCCCCCTGTACTCGTTTTTCTGGCTTTTGCTGTCCGCTCCGGCGCTTGCGCTGTGCGGACTTATTAAAAGCCGCTTCGGACTTTAATAGCTTTCGTCGGGAGCGCCGCTTTCGGACTCAAGCTGCATCGCAAGCTTCACGATGCGGCTGGTACCGAGACGCTCGGCTCCGAGTGCGATGAAGTCCTCGGCATCGGCAAGCGAGGCTATGCCGCCGGCGGCCTTGACCTTGACGTGTTCGGGAGAGTATCTGCGAAGCAGCTCGACGTCCTCCCTCGTTGCTCCGCCCTTGGAAAAGCCGGTGGAGGTCTTTATAAAGTCCGCTCCGCTTGCGCCGACGATGCCGCAAAGTCTGATCTTTTCCGCCTCGGTAAGCAGGCAGCACTCGATGATGACCTTGAGGATCTTGCCCTCGCACGCCTTGCGCACGGCAACGATGTCCTCTGCGACCTTGTCCCAGCAGCCGTCCTTGACCATGGAGAGGTTTATCACCATGTCGATCTCGTCGGCGCCGTTTTTAACGGCGTCGGCAGCTTCAAAGGCTTTGGCTGCGGTGGTCATATAGCCGTTGGGGAAGCCTATGACGGTGCATATTTTCATCTTGTCTCCGGCATAGCGCTTTGCGCCCGCAACATGGCAGGGCGGGATACACACGGAGGCGCAGCCGTACTTCACCGCCTGGTCGCACAGCGCCTTTATCTCGTCGGAGCTGCAGTCGGTGCGAAGCAGGGTGTGGTCGCATATTCTGAGTATCTCTTTAATATCCATGATGCAAATTCCTTTCGTTTTTGGTCTGGGAAGCTTCACTGTCGGAATTATACCGCAAACGGGCGGCATATTCAAGCGCTCACCTCTAATATACTTTGACAAAACGACGAATTAAAGCCCCACGGCGGGCTTTATCATGGAGGTAAGCAATGGACGAAAACGTAAGCAGCAATCTCGCCGTACTGTGCGGCACCGTCGCTGCGGCGCCGGTGTACTCTCACAGCAGCCGAAGCGAAAGCTTTTACACCTTCCCGCTTGAGATCATGCGGCTGTCCGGCACTGCGGACAGAATAAACGTCATTCTGCGCAGTGAGCTTTTGGAGGGCCTTGAGGTGAGCTGCGACGAAAAGCTTCGTGTTATCGGGGAGCTTCGCTCCTTCAACAACAAAAGCGGCGAGGGGGCAAAGCTCGTTATAAGCGTGTACGCAAAGGAGATATCCTTCTGCGGCGACGAGGACGAAAACCGCATACGGCTCATCGGCACGCTGTGCAAAAAGCCGAAGCTCCGCAGCACCCCGATGGGGCGGGACATCTGCGATCTGATGCTTGCGGTAAACCGCAGGTACGGCAGAAGCGACTACCTGCCGTGCATCACATGGGGCTTAAAGGCACGAACGGCGGCGGAATGGGACGTCGGCACCGTGGTGGAGCTTGAAGGGCGGATACAAAGCCGCAGCTACATAAAGCTCATCGACGAGCAGCCGGTCGAAAAGACTGCGTTTGAGGTCTCCGTCACCGAGATAGCGGAGATATAGTCAGCGCCGTTCGGGGACGATCTCGATCCAGTAGCCGTCGGGGTCCTGAATGAAATAGATGCCCATGGCGGGATTTTCATAGCAGATGCAGCCCATTTCGGCGTGCTTTGCGTGCGACTTCTCAAGGTCGTCCGTCGTAAACGCAAGATGGAACTCCTCGTCGCCGAGGTCATAAGCCTCGCTGCGGTCACGCAGCCATGTAAGCTCAAGCGAAAAATCGCTCACACCGTCGCCGAGATATACGAGCTTAAAAGAGCCGTCGGCGGCGGTCTTTTCACGCACCGGTGAAAGATCGAGCGCCTCTGCGTAAAAGCGCAGGCTGCGCTCAAGGTCGAGAACGTTAAAGTTAAAGTGGTTAAATTTAAACATGATATCACCTCAGCATTGAGTATATAATTATTTCCCGCTCCTGTCAAAAAGATGTTGGAATCATCGGCGTTTGCGTATATAATGTAGACACTATACAGAGATATGGGAGAAACGCCATGTATTCAGAGCTTACGGAAAAATACATACCGAAGGACGACGTATATCTCTTCAACACGGGAAAGGCGGAAAAGGCGTGGCTTCTTTTCGGCTGCCACTACATCCCGGAGCTTGAGGCGCACCGCTTCACGGTTTGGGCGCCGAACGCCGAGGCGGTCTCCCTTGTCGGCGACTTTAACTCGTGGGACCCCGAAGCTACGCCCATGGAGCGCTGCGGCACGCTGTGGTGCTGCTTTGTCCCAGGTCTCAAAAACGGCGATCTGTACAAATACTGCGTAAAGCAAAAGGGCGGCAAACGGGTCTTTAAATCCGACCCCTTTGCCCGCTACTCGCAGTCGGGGCTGAACACCGCCTCGATCGTCTGGGAGCTGTCGCACAAGTGGTCGGACGCAGACCATATGCGCCGTCGGGCAGGGCGTGACCCCTTCACCTCGCCCATGAGCATTTACGAGCTGCATCTCGGCTCGTGGCGCATCCCCGACGGAAAGGACGCCCCCGACTACGAAAGCGTTGCTCCGGAGCTTGCGGAGTATTGCAAGTCGATGGGCTACACGCACATCGAGCTGCTGCCGCTCACCGAGTACCCCTTCCCCGGCTCATGGGGCTATCAGGTCACGGGCTACTACGCACCCACCGGGCGCTACGGCGACCCCGACGGCTTTGCCCGCTTTGTGGACGTCATGCACGAAAACGGCATCGGCGTCATCATGGACTGGGTCCCCGCCCACTTTCCGAGGGACGAGCATGGGCTTGCCATGTTCGACGGTACGCCGCTGTTTGAGTGCAAGGAGGAGCGCATGGCGAGCCACCCCGAATGGGGTACGCTCATCTTTGACTACGCCATGCCCGAAGTGCAGAGCTTTCTCATATCCTCCGCCTGCCTGTTTTTCGACCTGTACCACATCGACGGCATCCGTGTCGATGCGGTAAGCTCGATGCTGTACTTAAACTACGGGCGCAAGCCCGGCGAATACACTCCGAACCGCTACGGCGGCGACATAAATCTTGCGGCGGTCGATTTCCTGCGCAAGCTCAACACCGTCATACTCACGAGCTTTCCCGGTGCGATCACCGTCGCCGAGGAATCCACCGCCTACCCGATGGTGACGATGCCGCCCTCCGACGGCGGTCTGGGCTTTTCCTTCAAGTGGGACATGGGCTATATGCACGACACCCTCGACTACTTCTCCTCCGACCCCCTTTTCCGCAAGGGGATGCACGAAAAGCTCACGTTTTCCATGATGTACGCCTTTTCCGAGAACTTCATCCTCGCCTACTCACACGACGAGGTGGTACACGGCAAGCACTCCATGCTGGACAAGATGTACGGCAGCTACGAGCAGAAGTTTGCCCAGCTCCGCAGCCTGTACGGCTACCAGTTTGCTCATCCCGGCAAAAAGCTCGGCTTCATGGGTTCGGAGTTCGGTCAGTTCATCGAATGGAACTACAAGCAGGAGCTTGACTGGCTGCTGCTCAAATACCCCTCTCACGACAGCCTGCGTGAATACTGCCGTGCGCTGAATTTCTTCTACACCGAAAACCCGGAGCTTTACGAGATAGACAAGTCGTGGGACGGCTTTATGTGGCTGAACGTCGATGAAAAGGCGCTGAGCTGCATTGCATTTATGCGCAGCGGCACGAGCAAGACCCGGCATATAGTCTGCGCCTGCAACTTTATCCCGAACGAAAACCCGCACTTTACAGTCGGGCTTCCGTCCGACGGCGAGCTGCGCCTTTTGCTTTCAAGCGACGAGCCTCGCTTCGGCGGCAGCGGCGCCAAAACGCCGTCCTGCGTTGCGGCAAAGAGCGAAGGCTTCGGCGAATTTCCTTACAGCGCCGTGCTGTCGCTTCCGCCGCTGAGCTGTCTGTACTATGAATTTATTCCGACCGAAAGGAGCGATACCGATGAAAAAGGAGTTTAAGGAGCTGCTTCAAAGCAAAGGCAGAACGGAGCTTCCGAAGGTTCTGCTCGCCTCTGCCGAGTGTGCGCCGCTGAGCAAGACGGGCGGTCTTGCCGACGTTGTGGGGACGCTTCCCAAGTCCCTTGCAAAGCTCGGCATCGACGCACGGGTCATCACCCCCTACCATCGCTGCATAAAGGAAAAATACTCCGACCGCACGGAGCATCTTTTTGAGTTTTATGTAAACCTCGGTTGGCGCAGGCAATACTGCGGCATCGAGTATTTGGAGCTTAACGGCGTGAAGATATATCTCGTCGACAACGAGTTCTACTTCGGCGACCGCATCTACAAGGGCGGCTACGAGGAGGGCGAGCAGTACGCCTTCTTCTCCAAGGCTGTGCTTGACGCTCTGCCGAACCTCGGCTTTTGCCCCGACATTCTCCACTGCAACGACTGGCACACCGCCATGATCCCCATGCTTGCCAAGACCGTCTACGGCGGTATGCAAGGCTCGCTGCGCTTCCTTCTGACCATACACAACATTGCGTATCAAGGAAAATTCGGCTTTGACTACGTTCAGGATCTGCTCGGCATCGACAGCAAATATTACACCCCTGAGTTCATGGAGCTTCAGGGCTGTGCAAACTTCCTCAAGGCGGGCTGCGTCTTTGCCGACCGCATAAACACGGTAAGCCCGAACTACGCCGAGGAGATCAAAACCGCCTACTTCGGCGAGGGGCTTGAGGGCATACTCTCCGCCCGCTCCGCCGAGCTGTCGGGCATCATAAACGGCATTGACCTTGCGGTCTACAACCCCCATTCCGACCCGCTCATCCCCGCCCGCTACGACAAGGGTCATTTGCAGCGCAAGGAATTATGTAAACTTGCCCTGCAAGAGCGTGTCGGTCTTGAAAAGCGTCCCGACGCTCCCCTCTTTGTCATGGTGACGAGGATGACGGAGCAGAAGGGCTTTGACCTCATAGAGCGTATGCTCGACGAGCTGATGATCTACAACGATATGCAGTTCATGCTCCTCGGTACGGGCGACCGCCGCTACGAGGACTTCATGCGGCTTGCGGAAAAGCGCTACCCCGGCAGGCTGTGTGCGTACATCGGCTACAGTGAGGAGCTGAGCCATCTTGTCTACGCCGGCGGCGACTTCTACCTCATGCCCTCACGCTTTGAGCCGTGCGGCCTGTCGCAGATGATCGCAATGCGCTACGGCACCCTGCCCATCGTGCGTGAGACCGGCGGTCTGCGTGACTCCGTTAAGCCGTACAACCGTTACACCGGCGAAGGAACGGGCTTTTCCTTTGCGAACTTCAATGCGCACGAGATGAAGGATGCGGTGCTGCTTGCGCTCGATTGCTACCGCTCTCCCGAAGTCATGCGCTCGCTCCGCCGTCAGGCGATGGAAGCGGACTTCGGCTTTGACGGCAGCGCCTGCGAATATGCGAGGCTCTACATATGGATGCTTTGAGACGCAGGGTGCTGACCTACGGCGGCTATGACGAGCTGTGGTCGGACGATTACCGCCTGCGCATACGCTACCACCGTCCGAGGGAGTATTACCTCCGTCTCGTAAACGGCGTGTGGGAGCCGGAGGATACGGTACATCCCTTCATGGCGCAGTACCTCCGTTCTGCGGCGGTCTTTGCCTGTGCCGCCGAAAAGTGCGCCGACATACACGACATCTGCGAATACCTGATTGACTGCGAAGCTCTTCTGCCGGAGGAGCTTCTGCGTCTTTTGCTCGACGACCGCGGGCTTTCGATGGACGAAGCAATGCGCCTTGTGATAAAGGTCTTCGGCAGGGCGCTGAAACACATAGGCGACCACGATTTTCTTTTTGATATGCAGCCCCGCACCGCCGCTCTGACGAAGGTTTTAAAGGACGAGCTTCCGAAGTACATCCTCCACGAGCCGTACAATGCAGACTACCGCTCGCCCCTCGGCGCAGTCGAGTGCGGAAGCGAGATACGGCTTTCCGCCTGCACCTTCGGTGTGGAGGTCCCAAAGCTGCACCTTGACTGCGGCGAAGCTCATCTTGAGCTTGAGCCGCAGGACGGCGATCTCGATTTCCGCTTTACCCTTGAGCTGAGCGGTGACTGGCGCTACCGCTTCGTGTCCGACAGCGGCAAAAGCGATGAGGCACGCCTCACCGTGTACAAAAAAGGCTTTGCCACCCCCGACTGGGCAAAGGGCAGGGTCATGTATCAGATATTCCCCGACCGCTTCGGCTTTGGCGAGTGCGCTCAGGGCATCGAATACCACCGCAGCCTCGGTCAGACCCCGGAGCTGCACGGGAGCATCGCAGACCCCGTGCGCTGGCAGGCACGCAGCTTTGAATCCGACTATTCGCCCGACGATTTCTACGGCGGCACCCTTGACGGCATCCGCAAAAAGCTTCCTTATCTGCGTTCCCTCGGCGTCGGGATAATCTATTTGAACCCCGTCGTCGAAGCGAGATCGAACCACCGCTACGACTGCTCCGACTACACGAAGGTTGACCCCATCCTCGGCAGCGTTGAGGATTATGTAAACCTTTGCGCCGACGCAAAGCGCCTCGGTATTGCGGTGATCTCCGACGGCGTGTTCTCGCACACGGGCGCAGACAGCGTATATTTTAACCGTTACGGCTCATACCCCTCGCTCGGTGCATGGCAGAGCGAGGAGTCGCCCTATCGTAAATGGTACGACTTCGGCGACTATCCGCAGGGCTACCGCTGCTGGTGGGGCTTCCGTGAGCTGCCGGAGGTGCGGGAAAGCGACCCCGACTGGCAGGACTGCGTCATAAGCGGCGACGATGCCATTGTGAAGCTTTGGCTGCGCAGGGGCGCTTCCGGCTGGCGGCTCGACGTTGCGGACGAGCTTCCCGACGACGTTTTGGAGCTTATCCGTCGTTCCGCAAAGGCTGAAAAGCCCGATGCGCTCATCATCGGCGAGGTCTGGGAGGACGCCGTCTCCAAGGTGAGCTACGGCAGCGCCCGCAACTACGCCCTCGGCTATTCGCTCGACAGCGTGATGAACTACCCCTTCCGCAAGGCGGTGACGGACTTTGTGCTGTCGCATTTAAGCTCCTTCCGCCTGCGTGATTTTCTCCTGTCGCAGAAATTCAACTACCCGAAGCCCATGTACGAGTGCCTTATGAACCTCCTCGGCTCGCACGACGTTGAGCGCCTGCACACGCTGTTATCCATCGGCGTCGGCGTTGCCGACATGAGCCGCCCTCGGCAGGCGGAGCTGCGCCTTACGCCGGAGCAAAGCGAACACGGCACACGGCTGCAAAGGCTTGCCGCTGCGATCCAGTACAGCGTCCCCGGCATCCCCTGCCTGTACTACGGCGACGAGGAGTGTCTCGACGGTGGGCGTGACCCGTTTAACCGTGCGCCGTTTGAGCCGCAAAAGCGTGGGCTTTACTCATACTACGCAAGGCTCGGTGAGCTTCGACTCCTCCACCCTGCGCTCATGCACGGGGATATGGAGCTTTGCTGCCCCTCCGAGGACGTCATTGAAATTTACCGCAAAACGGAGTCGGAAACGCTCGTCTGCGTCGTAAACCGCTCTCGCTGCGATCTTGCGCTCGGCTTTGCGGGAACGCCGCTTTTGGGCGTCGGCAAGCAGACCTCGCTCCCCGCCATGTCTGCGGAGCTGTATCTGCTGTAGCAATTCAGCTACTATCTTTACCCCGAAGAGGGCGGCTTCCGCTTCATTTCCGAACGCAGCAGAAGCGACAAGTTCTGAGCCTTCTGCCGATACGAAAAAACAGCAAAGCTCCCACGGCTGCGCCGTGGGAGCTTTGCTTTGGTTCTTTGAAGGGTTGTAATATAAGAGAGGAAATAAAGAAACACACCTGATCTACTTGGTATTTAAGGGATCACTGGATCTCCAGTCTCCTCGTGGGAGGAGTTTCGGGGGTCTTGCTCGGCATCGTCAGAGTGAGGATGCCGTCGGCGTAGGATGCGTTGATGGCTTCGGTGTCAATGCCCTTGACATTGAAGCTGCGGCTGTAAGAGCCGTAGAAACGCTCTCTGCGCACATAGTTGCGCTCCTTGTCCTCGTCCTCGCTTTCGTCCTTGCGTTCGGCTGCGATGGTGAGGCAATCCTTGTCGATGTCAATGCTGATGTCCTCCTTCTTAAAGCCGGGAAGCTCAGCGGTGAGGGTATACACTCCGTCCTTTTCGGTGATGTCGGTGCGGAATGCATTCAGATTTGTATCGTTCCAGAAGCTGCGGCTCATTTCCTCCAGCTCACGGAAGGGGTTGTAAGATACTACACGGCGATGACCATAAGGCATAATTTCAAACATAACAGATACCTCCTAAAATATTGGGGAAAGCTAAATCTTGATTTAGGATTTATAACTTTCGTTTCTTGTTGTATATAAAATACTATAT